>ENA-OQEX01000227-OQEX01000227.1-human-gut-metagenome-genome-assembly--contig:-NODE-227-length-32573-cov-2.284781_pt1 | contig 32573 bp, 40 predicted proteins | sample MGYA00242802_ERZ504649 | MGnify/ENA primary metagenome ERZ504649 (study PRJEB26092, sample SAMD00036194) | human gut metagenome | host: Homo sapiens | study: EMG produced TPA metagenomics assembly of...
AGGGTCGGCTACCGGTATTCGGCTACGCCTTTGCCGCACCATTGTCGTCGAATTCACTGTCATAGCTGCGTTCGCTGGTGCTGCCGCATACGAATACCACGGCTGCCGCACTCGCCCACCGATCGGCCGACACATCGCTCGGCTTGGCCGCCAAGCAAACCCGGTCTTTCCCAAGGCGTGCCACCAATTGCCGGTAGATGCTTGACTGCTCATCGGCGGGCAGAGGGGCGGTGTAATCGCCCAGGAAGCAGCCGAAATCGTCGGCGAATGGGCCGGCGACAATCACAGGGCCGGCTTGGGCATCGGTCAGCACACCCCGAATGCTGTCGAGCGTAACGGCAGAGCGGCCATCATTAATCAGCGTTATCGCCTCGCGGGCCATGCGCTTGGCCTGCTCACGCCCATCCGCAGTGGCCTGCGCGATGGCATCGGCATCTGGCATGGCAATTGCGGCGGTATCGGCACCATCTTCGGGCAAGAGACCGAACATGGCTTTGAGCTCCAGCACACGACGCAATGCCGTATCGACGCGGCCGCCACCTGTTCGTCATCCACATATTCTTCGAGGCGCGCGAATCCTTCATCCCACAGGGAGACATCCACACCGGCAAGCAGTGCGGCGCGTCCGGCAGCGGGAATGGAGCCGGCCATATCTTCAAGCCGGTCCACGGCCAGACCATCGGCCATCACGATGCCATCAAAACCGAGCTGGTCACGCAGATAATCCTCGAGCAACCACGGGTTGGCACAACAAGGCACGGAATCGATATCGTTGTAGGCAGCCATAAAGCCCAAGGCACCGGCACGCACGCCAGCGCCACCGGCGGCAGATGAATCTCGTGAAGATCGTGCGGGCCAATACGGCGGACTGCCCGTTGCGGCCACCCACAGCCTCGCCTTGCGCCGCCAAATGCTTGAGCACCACGGCCACTCCCCCGCGGCCGACCTTGCTGCGATGCTCACCCTGCATACCGGTAACGATGGCCTCGCACATGCGGGAGCCATCAGCGGGTCCTCGCCGAAGCATTCCTGCAACGGCCCCAACGCGGGTCGCGGGCGATGTCCAAACCGGATACCAATGCAATATGAATACCGCTGGCTGCCAGTTCCGCGGGCGACTGCGGCTTCCGCTTCCTGCACTCCTTGCGAATCGAATGTGGCACCCAATCCCAGATTGGTGGGCAGCACCGCGCCGCCCAGCGCCTGATGCCCGTGAGGAGCCTCTTCGCTGAGCAATACGCCGATGCCATGTGCACCGCGCTCCAACACGGTTTGCTGCACCACGGCAACCGCCTCAGGCCGTTCCTCAGGGCGTATGCCATTGCCCCAATGCTGGCCCGACCACGGGTCAGCTCGCAGCAGGCCGTACAAAGCGCCAAGCCCGCCCCACCGGTCGATCTCTTGCTTGAGCTCGTCTGAGGCCACAAGCCGTCCTGCGGCATTGCGTTCTACGGACTTCCAACCGAACAGACGCTGGTTCAGCTGACCAACCTTCTGCGTGAAGCTCATCGAATCAATGAGTCGGTCCACTGCGGCGTGATTGATGCTCATCGGGTGCGCCCCTCTCGTATATAACTTCTCGTTCTTCCCGCTCTTCGGCGAGTACAGGGTCTTATGTTGTGCACTGCGCACCGCAATTGTGCGCACGGCAATTGAAAATATCCGGTTGCGGAACAAGGAGTAGATGATTCCACAACCGGATATCGGTTTAGTCAGCCGTTTCGAACGATGGGTCCGAAACCGCAGTGTAGTAGCGGGCGGCGTAGGGGTGCTCGTCGGCGTGCAATTCAAGGATGCCGCGACGCGCGAGTTCCGCCTGATCGGCCGCCACCTGCGAGGTGATGATGGTCGGGCGCTGGCCTGCCACCTGCAGCTTCATCCACAGGTCGCACACCGAACCTCCCGGGCCGAGCGCACTGCGGTTCACCGGGTTTCCGGCCTCGTCCACATCAACCACCACGGCGACGGTCTTCGGCTGAGCCGGCAATGCGGAACGGTACTGTGCGGCGAGCTCCCCGAACGTACGGCCAATCGGCTTCAGCTGGCCTTGCTCGTCGAACAAGCCCAGAGAGTGCTCAAAGAACGGGAAGTCTTCCATGCTGGCGGGCACATCGTGCGAGCACCACCACGTCACACCCCACAGGTTCCGGCAATCCATGGCACGTTCAACGGTCTTGCGGCAGAATTCCGGCGTGTAGTCGGTTTCCAGCACATTCTCCGGCGCACCGACTTCCTGAAGCCACACCGGACGCTCGGAATCCTTGCCGAACGCTTGGCCAGCTCAGCCAAGTACAGTGCGTACGACGAACATTCCTCACTGGTAGCGCCGTATCCTTGCGCGATACCGTTAAACACCCAGGAGTGAATCACGGTCATATCGCCCTTGGTGGCAGACTGCACCGGCGTGAACGGGTGCCCGTCAATGAACCAAGTGCCATCGTTGACGCTGTACAGTGCGTTATGCCTTCGCCGGCAACGGCCGGAAGCAGTGCATTCAGCCATGCATCGATCTGCTGGCTCGTGGCGCTCATCTTCGTAGGATGCGGCCTGTCAGACAGCTGATTGACCTCGTTGCCCAAGGTAAGGCCCTTGAACGCGGGTTCTTGGACAGCTCATCGGTCATGGTCTTGACCAGTTCACGCTCGGCCGCAACGGCGTCCGCATCGGTGAACATGTTGCCCGCATGCCAGGTGACCAGCCATGAAGGCAGGAAGTCGAAGCTGGACAGATGCCCTTGGAACACGTCCACATAGGCATCCAAACCGTGCTCGCCGGCGATGTGCACCATGCGGCGCACATCCGCCACGCCCTTCTTGTTGATCCAAGTGCGATTAGGTTGCAGATACGGCCAGATCGGGAAGATGCGCACATGGTCCATACCCAGTTCGCTGATCTGCTTGAGATCGTTGTCGATGCCGTCCCAGTCCGGGTCGAGCCATGCGTGGAACCAGCCATGCGACGGCGTGTAGTTGACTCCGAATTTCATTGGAGTATCTCCTTTTTTCCAGTCCGCTCAGCCTTGAGTCCGCCCTGTTCCAAGCCACGGAAGAAGTAGCGCTGGAAGCAGCAGAAGAAGACGATGATCGGGATAAGCGAGACGAGCGCGCCGGCGGCAATCAGTCGCGGATCTTGGATGAACATGCCCTTGAGTCGGTTCATGCCGAGGGTCAAGGTGTACTTGCTTTCATCGGAGATCGCGATCAACGGCCACAGGAAGTCGTTCCAGGCACCGACGAATGCGAAGATGCCGACAACGGTCATCGTGCCTTTGACCTGCGGTACACAGATGTGGAAGAACCGCTGCCATAGGTTGGCACCGTCCACCATGGCCGCCTCTTCGAGTTCCATTGGAATGGATCTGAAGGCGTTGGTCATGAGCAGGATGTTGATGGCACCGCACAGGCCAGGCAGTGCGACTGCCAGCAGCGTGTTCTGCAGGTGGATGGAGCGAATGATCAGGAACTGGGAGATCATCACGCCTTCGATCGGGATGACCATGGTGCCCATGAACATGGTGAACACCAGTCCGCGGCCACGCCACTTCAGGCGTCCCAGTGCGTAGCCGGCCATCGTGGAGAAAACCACGTTGCCGAAGATGGAGATCAGGCAGACCACCAGCGTGTTGAGCATGTAGTGGAATACCGGGACCTGCTTGAACACGGAAATGTAATTCTCCAGTGTCGGGGTCTTCGGCATCAGGTAGGGAGCACGGCGTAGACGTTGTCGCCCTTGCCCTTGAACGACAGGGACAGTTCCCAGACGAACGGGCCGACGAGCAGCAGGAACATCAGAATCAGAATCAGATACTGGACGACTTTGCCGACAGTGACCTTATGCGTGTTGGTATTCATCAGTCCTCACCTCGCTTTTGTACGATCTGCTGCACGATGAGCATGACGCCGACGATGACGAGCACGACGATGGAGATGGCGCTCGCGTAACCAGTGCGGGCCTGGATACCGGTGCCTTCGCGCTTGATAAGCATCGACATCGTCATATCCATGCCGCCGGGGCCTGCGGAGCCGTTGGTCAACACGTAGATCTCGTTGAAGACTCGGAATGCGGCGATGGTGGACAGCATCATGATGAGCATCATCGTGGAGCGCACGCCGGGCATTGTCACGTAGATGAACTGGCGGACAGGGCCAGCGCCGTCGAGGGAGGCGGCTTCGTAAAGGGATTCATCGATGTTGGCGAGGGCGGTCAGGTAGATGACCATGTAGTAGCCGAGGCCCAGCCAGATTGTCACGAACATCGAGCTGAAGAGCACGCCCCATCGATCGGTGAGGAATGGAATCGGCTTGGAGATGATCTTCAATGCCTTGAGCACGGAGTTGACCAGACCGGCGGAATCCAGCAGGTTGGTCCAGATCATGCCCACCACAACGGCGGACATAACCACCGGCATGTAGAAGGCGGTGCGGAAGAAGCCCATGATTCGGGAGTTGCCCTTGACCAGATAGGCCAGAATCAACGGGAGGATCACCATGAACGGCACTACGCAGATCACGTAGATCGTGGAGTTGAGCAGTGCGGTGAGGAAGTACTCGTCGTGGAACAGTTTGATGAAGTTTTCGAATCCGACGAATTTGCCCGGACGGAGCAGCGTGGAATCGGTGAAGGCAAGCCTGAAAGTGTTGAGTGCCGCGAGGACGATGAAAACAAACACAATCACGAATGCGGGCAGAACAAACAAGTAAGGGGCAATGATGGTGCCGAACTTGCGATCCTGCTTCTTGCCGTGACGCGTATTCATCGGTTCAGGCCGGTCGGAGGCCGTGCGGGCCTCCGACCTGTCAGCGGCGAGTGCCGCGTTGCTCACTGTGCGAGCTTCTCGTTTGCGAACTCGACGGACTTGTCAAGGGCTTCCTTGGCGGTCTGCTTGCCCTGCATGGCGAGGGCGATCTGCTGCTGGAAGTTCTTGTAGCCGTTGTTGTCGGTAAACTCGGCCGGACGAGAACCGTAGCCGTCCTTGACCTGGTCGAGCGTGATCTTCAGAGCCTTGCCCTCAAGGGTGCTCTCGTCAATGCTCTTGTAGTAGTCGTCATCCAGACCACCCTTAGCGGACGGGAACACGGAGGCCTTCTTGTCGAACTCGATCTGGTTCTTCTCGTTGGTCACAAAGCGGGCGAAGTCGATGGCGACGTCGGGGTGCTTCGAGTTGGCGCTGATGCCGAGCATCTCGTAGGCCACGGAAGCGGACTTGCCGTCGTTGCTGATACGCGGGCCGACTGCGAGGTTCTTGTAGAGGTCCGGAGCGTTCTGCTTAAAGCCGTCAGCGGAGTAGGCGGAGCCGGCCATGGAGACCAAGTTGCCGCGCTGGAAGAGATCGGCGGCCTGGCTCCAAGAGGAGTCGAGGGCCTCCGGCGGGATGCCGCCCTTCTTGTACAGCTCAACGAAGCGGCTGATCTGCTTGACACCGGCCTCATCATTGAAGGTGTACTTGCTGTGGTCATCATTCATGAAGGACTTGACGCCTGCGGTCATCAGATCTTCGGCGTTGTAACCCATCGTGGTGCCCAGGTAGACATCCTTGCAGTTCTGCACGATGGTGTCGCCGGCGGCGAAGTATTCATCCCATGTGGTCGGAATCTTGTTCGGATCAAGGCCGCACTTCTGCATGAGCTCGGTGTTCCAGTAGGTCGGGCCATCGTTGACATACCATGGCAGGCCGTAGGCACCCTTCTCGACGCCATTGCCCTGCATGGTCACGGACTTCCATGCGCCTCGTAGTAGTCCTTTTCCGCATCCGGAGCCTGCTTGGAGACATCGAGCAGCGCGCCAGCCTTGGCCAGACCGTACAGGATGGAGTTGCCGCCGTCGACGATGTCCGGCAGTTCGCCGGCCGCAGCCTGGCTGGACAGCTTGTCTTCGTAACCATCGGACGGGGCGTCAAGCCACTTGACGGTGACATCCGGGTGGTCCTTCTCATAGGCCTTGATCAGCGCCTCGAAATACGGGGTGTACTTGTCGTTCTTGAGGTTCCAGGTCTGGAAGGAGATCTCCTTCTTGCCGCCGTCATCCCCCGCAGTTCCGCTACCACAGGCAGCCACCGATACGAGCATCGCACCGGCACCGGCGATGGCGAGGATCTTCTTCATAGAAAACATACGTTTTCCTTTCCTTTTGGTTCCTTTTTCGCCCCGCCCTGCTGTGGACGGAGAAAACCTAATCGTTGTGTTCCGGTACAGTCACCCGTCGCGGTGATTGACGTGGTATCACAACCTTTATTCAGTTCTCATCGCTGAGACTAAACCGTTTTAGTTTCCAGCCAGTTATGAACCTGTTAACTAAATCGGTTTAGTAAGAATATAACACAATCGAAACATGCACGCAACGAATTCATCCGCGCGTGTCGCATTGATATTTGCCCAACGGGATCGCTCTCCCTCTTCTCATACAATAATGGGCCGCGCCCAACCGTATGGCAGAGCCGGTCTGTTCCGGTTCCGTTACGGTTGGGCGCGACCCAAAATATCGAGCCTAGGCCCAATATCCCTTATCGGCGAATACGCAGCGTGGCGAGCTGGAATGGCGCCAACGAAACGACCGCACCGTCGGCAGGCATTGGTTCGTCACCGGCGAGCGCGCGCGGCAGTTCGGCATCCAGCTCCGGCTCCTCCATGAGATTCACCTCCCGCACGCCGGCCTTGGCATCGGAGAGAGCGGCGTCAAGGCGCAGTGTGCCGTGGCATTGCCGCCGGCGGCCTCGTACAGGCGCACAATCAGATCGTCGGAACCGTCATCGGCGAGCTTGACCCAGTCCAATACGATGGCGCCGGTGACGTCGGCGAGCGAGACCAGCGGCGCCATATCAGGCAACTCCCTATTACGGGGCTGTTGAGTCGCGCCGCTTCGTCCAGCACCGCATTCATATCGGCGTCAGCGACCAGAGACCACGCGAAGGAGTGTGCGCCTTGGTCGGTGCGTGGGTCGGGGTACAGCGGTGCGGACAGCAGCGAGAGCCGCACCATGGTGCCGCGGCCGGTGCCATGTGCCGCATCGGCGTGGATGGGGCTGACGTCGGAGCCGTAGGTGGAGGCGTTGACCACAGCGGCGGCATAGTCGGCGTCGGCGATACGCACGAAGCGGTGCGTGCAGCTTTCGAATTTGGCATCATCGCTGCGCGTGTTCTTGTTGATGGGGCGTTCGACCAGACCGTATTGGCATTCGTATTGCGCGTTCACCGCTTGCACGGTGACCGGCATATCCACTTTGAGGAACTGTTCGACGGCATGCCAGTCCACATCGGCGGTGAAGTCCAGTGTGGCGGAGCCCGGCCTTAAGGCAATGCCCGTACGAATTTCAACGCCCTTCGCGCGAGTGACAGCATGCACGACGGCCCCACCGTTGGCGGTTTCGTCCACGCTTGCAATCGATGCCTCGCTGAGCGCGTTGGCGGTGAGGAATGCATCGCGTTGAATATCCCAAGCGTCCCAGTGGAAGGGTTCGTCTTTGAGCATTTCGTAGCGGCCAGTCGGGTGCCGGCGGCACCCAGTTCACGATTGGTTCGCTGATCGACGATTGACGAAACGGTGCCGTCGGCTTCAATGCGCACGTGCAGTCGGCCGTTGTCGAGCACAATCGTATCGCCGTCATGGGTAACGGCGACCCGAGCCATGGATGCGGTTCCGCTTCGGCTCGAGCTCGAAGCCGGGCGTACCCGCCCACGTCTCACAGGCTTGGCGGGAATATGGGGCGATTACGGCGTCGGTTATGGTTGCGTCATCGGGTTCCACGACTGCGATCGCGCGCCCGGCTTCAAGGGCGATCTCGTTCAGCCGAGCGATGTCACGCGCGTATTCGGTCCGCGCCTGACGGTGTACCCATGCGATGGCCGAACCGGCAGAATGTCGTGGAACTGGTTCAGGAGCAGCGTTTTCCAAATACGGTCCAGCTCTTCGCGCGGATAGACATAGTCCGGGTTCTTGATGCGGGCCGCGGCGCACAGGTATTCGGTGACGCGCAGCATCGACTCCTCCTGGCGGCAGCCGCGCTTCATGTCCTGCTGGGCGGTGAGGGTAGCGCGGTGCAGTTCAAGGTACAGTTCGCCCTTGAACACCGGGGTCTCCCCTTGCGCATCGTCGACGATATCCTTGCGCACGCGATCGAACAGTTGGTCGGGAGTACCGAATTCGATTTTCGGCGCACCGGCGAGATCATGGTCGCGTCGGATACGCGCGGTCATCTCACGCGTGGGACCGCCGCCGCCATCGCCGAAACCGTAGAGCAGGATTGCGTTGCGGGAAAGATCCTTGTCCAGGAAATTGCGCTGCGAATACATGAGCTCGCGCATGCTCATCGACGAGCAGTAGGTGTCAGAGGGCGGGAAATGCGTGAGGATACGAGTGCCGTCGATGCCTCCCACATGAAGGAGTGGTGCGGGAACTTGGTGGTGTCGTTCCACGAGATCTTCTGCGTGAGGAACCAGTCGAATCCTGCACGGCGGGCGATCTGCGGCCAGGAGCCGGTGTAGCCGAAACTGTCCGGTAGCCAGATGCCACGCGGCGTGACGCCGAGATGCTCCTTGAAATATCGGCGGCCGAACGTGATCTGCCGCACCAATGATTCGCCGGAAGGAATCATGTTGTCAGATTCCACCCACATGCCGCCGACCGGGATGAACCGGCCTTCTTCGATGCGCCGCTTCATTCGTGCGAACAGGTCGGGATGTTCTTCTTCCAGCCATGCGTACTGTTGGGCGGAACTCATCGCATACGTGAAGTCCGGGTCTTCGTCCATCAAAGCCAGCACGTTGGATACGGTACGGGCCACTTTGCGGCGTGTCTCGCGCACCGGCCATAGCCATGCGGAGTCGATATGCGCGTGGCCGATGGCGATGTGGTTGATTGCGCTGGATGCAGCCGGTTCGGCGAGCACGCCGGCGAGCGCCGCACGGGCTGCCGGCACGGTTTCCAAGTCGCGTTCATCGTAGATGTTCAAGGAGCGTTGCAGCGCTTTGGCGAGCTGCCAGTAGCGCGGGTCGTCGTCTTTGAGTTCGCGAATCAGGGAAGATACGGTTTCCAAGTCCATGTCATAGGCAAACACGTCTTCGTTGAAGATGGTGATATCCATGCGACTCAGTGTGTATGGGAAGTCACAGGTGCCGGTGGCCTCTTCGCCGAGTTCGGTGGGTGAGAACGGGGTGGGGCCTTCGACGAATGGGTTGGCGGCGGCTTCGATATAGACGGTGAAGTCGCCATGTTCATCGAGTTCTACAGTGCTGCTGCCGTCCGCGTAGACGAGTGGAATCCAGTGGTTGCGTGGGTTCGCGGATTTGATGGCGGTGCCATCGGCACGGTAAACGAGCCCCTCGGATTGGAATCCGGGGCCGCGGTGATCGAGCCAGCCGAGGTCTACCATGAGTTCGACTTTTCGTCCTTTGACCGCCGCCATGTCGATATGGCCGTTCACCTCGAACCATGTGGTGCCCCATGTGGTGCCCCAGACGCCGGGAACGCGGAAAGGTTCGAAGGGCACTTGGCCGTTGCGCACTTTGGCTAGAAATTCGCTGGAGGGCACCGGTTCGCCGGGATTGTGGAACGAACGCAAGGTGCATGCGGCGAGTGTGGTGTGGATATGCGGTTTGACGCGCTGCTGCATGACGCGGTCGCAGCGCTCCAACTGCTGATTGGGCAGAAGAAACATGGAGAGTTCAACTCCTTTGCTGTGTCTGGTGGTAGGGGTGGGAGTGATGGTAATTGGAGAAACCGTAATACGACATACTTCTGCCCCTCATGGTACAAGGAGGCAGAAGCGTCAGGCGAAAATTCAGCGCGCGATGCGCAGGGTGGCGAGCTGGAACGGGCCGAAGTGCAGTGTGGCGCCTTCGGCGTTCTGCCTACCGTCTTGCAGCGCGACTGGAAGGTCGGTGGCCAGATTGTCGCCTTCCAGCACATTGGTCTCATGCACCGAAGCGCCTGCGAGCGCCGGGCAGATGTGCAGCGTGGCATCGGCCTGGCCGCCGGCCGCCTCATAGGCACGTACGATCAGGTCGCCGGAACCATCATCGGCCAGCTTCATCCAGTCCAGCACCACGGTGCCATTGACGGACTCGATCGAGGCGAGCGGCGTGATATCGGGCACATCATGGAGTACCGGTGCGTTGAGCACACCGGCGGCGCCAAGCGCACGGCCCACCGTGGCGTTGGCCACCACGGACCAGTCGAACTCGTGCGAGCCGATATCGGTGCGCGGGTCGGGGAAGGTCGGCGCGGAGAGCAGCGACAGTCGGAACATGGTGCCCGAGTCACGACCTTCGGCGGCGTTCCCGGAGATCGGCGTGGCATCGGACCCGTACACCGATCCGTTGATGACGGCCGCCGCGTAACCGGCGTCGCCGATAAGGGCGAAGCGGTTCGTGCTGCTCTCATACTTGGCTTCGTCGGATGCGGTGTTTTTGACGATTGGGCGGCGGACCAGACCATACTGGCAGTCGTAGGTCGCCTGATCGGCCACAATGCCCAGCGGCAAGGCGACCTTGAGGAAACGTTCGCGCTCATGCCAGTCGATATCGGCATGGAAATCAAGCGTGTGCGAACCCGGGCGCAGCGTGATGGTGGTGGTGATAACGGTGTCATCGTCGGCGGTGCGCACGCGAACTCGTGCCGCACCGTTTTCGGTATCGACCGATTCGATTGATCCGGTCATGGCATTCGCATGAGCAGGGATTCGCGTTCGATCTCCCAGGCATCCCAAACGGCGGGTTCGTCCTTCAACAGCTCGTATTGGCCCAATCGGGTGCCGGCCGGAACCAGTTCACGGCCATGCTCCTCGTCAAGCAGCGACGAGATCGTACCGTCGGCCTCGATGGTGACGGACAGTACGCCGTTGGCCAGCAGTACACGGCCGTTGTCCAATGTCTGGGTCAGTACGGAAAGCGCGTTGGTCGGTTCGCTGATGCGGCTGGCACGCCAAGACGCGCCGTCATTGCGGAACTGGCTGATGCGGGCTTCGGCGAGCAGGTCGGCCTGTGGGTTGGCCTTGCGCAGCACGGCGCACATGTCTTGGGCGATTTCGGCGAGACGCTTCAGGTCGCGGCGATAGTCCTCGCGGGCTTCGCGGTGCACCCATGCGATGGCCGAGCCGGGCAGGATGTCGTGGAACTGGTTCAGCAGCAGCGTCTTCCATATGCGGTCCAGCTCCTCGCGCGGGTAGACGTACTCCGGATCGGACAACACGGCGGCCGCGCCCAGGTATTCGACCGTGCGCAACAGCGATTCCTCTTGGCGGCAGCCGCGTTTCATGTCCTGTTGCGAGGTCAAGGTGCCACGGTGCAGTTCGAGATACAGCTCGCCCTTCCAGACGGGCATTTCTGGGCCGGCGTTCTCTGCAAGCTGCTGATGCGCCTTGTCGAAGAAGTCATTCGGCTCTTCGATGCTCACCTTGGAGACGCCTTCGAGGTTCTCGTAGCGGTGCAGGTGCTCCATCATGTTGCGCGTGGGGCCGCCACCGCCATCACCGAAGCCGAAGAGCAGAAGCGAGCGGTCGGAGAGATCCTTGTCCTGGAAGTTCTTCTCGGCGTAGTCGAGTTCCTGAACCTTGCACCAAGCAGCATAGGTATCCGCCGGCGGGAAGTGGGTGAAGATGCGCGAGCCGTCGATGCCTTCCCACATGAACGAGTGGTGCGGGAACTTGGTGGTGTCGTTCCACGAGATCTTCTGCGTGAGGAACCATTCGTACCCGGCACGGCGGGCGATCTGTGGCCATGCGCCGGTGTAGCCGAAGCTGTCCGGCAGCCATACGCCCTTGGGCTCCACACCGAGATGTTCCTTGAAGTATTTGCGGCCATATGCAATCTGCGGATCAGTGACTCACCGGCGGGCAACATGCCATCGGCTTCCACCCACATGCCGCCGACCGGATGAACCGGCCTTCTTCAAATGCGCCGCTTCATGCGCTTGAAGATGTCCGGATGATCCTCTTCCAGCCAGGCGTACTGCTGGGCGGAGCTCATCGCGTATTTGAAGTCGGGGTCGGCGTCCATCAGCGCAATGCGTTGGATACGGTGCGGGCCACCTTGCGGCGGGTCTCGCGCACCGGCCACAGCCATGCGGAGTCGATATGCGCGTGGCCGATGGCGCTGACGTTCATGGCCGAGGCATTGGCCGGCTTGGCCAGTACGCCGGCGAGTGCTGCGCGCGCGGCTTCCACGGATTCGGGGTTGCGCTCGTCGTAGGCGTTCAGCGAACGCTGCAATGCTTTGGCGAGTTGCCAGTAGCGCGGCGACTGTTTGTCGGCGAATTCCATCAGGGAGCTCACCACGTCGAGATCGACGGAGTAGTTCTCGTAGCGTTCATCGAATTCGGCCAGATCGGCGGACTTGAATACGTACGGCTCGTCCGGCTTGCCGGTGGCATGGTCGCCCAGTTCGGTCTCAATGAACGGAGGCACGCCGAGCAGCAGCGGGTTGCTGGCGGCTTCGAGGTACAGGGTGAAGCTGCCGTCTTCGGCGACCGGCACTTGCGCGTTGCCCTCGGCATCTATGAACGGCACCCAATAGTTGAGCGGGTGTACGGCTTTGATGGCGGTGCCGTCGCGCGGTAGACGAGGCCCTCGATATGGCCGCCGCAGGAGTGCGGGTACCAGCCGAGGTCGAGGATGAGCTCCAGCGGCTTGCCTTTCGGGTAGCCGGCCGGCACGGTACCGGTCAGGCGGAACCAGACTGTGCCCCATGTGGTGCCCCATTCACTGCCGAGCGTAAACGGCTTGAAATCGATGTCACCTCGATTGAGCTTCGCGAAGAACTCGTCAGTGGGCATCGGCTCTCCGGGAATGTCAAAGGACTCCACCGCGAGCTGTGCGATCGATGGGTGGATATGAGGGTCCACGCGCTGGCGCACTATGCGCTTGCACCGCTCCAGTTGCTGTTCAGGTTTCAGGAACATCTGCTGTTCACTCCCCTTATCTCTGCCGCTTGTGCGGCACATCATTGTGCTGCCCGTTCATGGGAAACATATCGACATGCGCCCTCGCCCGCAGGAGACTAAAGCGCTTTAGTAACATATTGGAGGGAACGGGATATGATGTCAAATTACTATCGCAATTCAGCGTGTTCCGTCAGGCATGTCATGCTCGGTGTCGATGACGATGGTCACCGGCCCGTCATTGACCAGTCGACCCGCATATGCGCGCCGAAACGACCTTCCTTCACCGGCACTCCCCCGGAGCGCAACGCCTCGTTGAACTTGATCCACATGAGATCGGCATGCTCGGGCTTGCCGGCCTTGATGAAGCTCGGGCGATTGCCCTTGTGCACGTCGGCGAACAACGTGAACTGCGAGATGGAGAGAATCTCACCGCCGATGTCCTGAATCGAACGGTTCATCTTGCCCTGCGCATCCTCGAACACCCTGAGATTCAGAATCTTATGGGCCAACCAGGCGATCTGCTTGTCGCCGTCCTCATCGGTGACGCCCACCAGAATCATGAATCCCGGGCCAATCTGCTGCGGCTCGAACGTGGGATCCAGCGTGCCCAATTCATTGACCACGTCCACGGACGCTTCGGATACTCGTTGCACTACAACTCTCATGACTCCCTACAGTAGCAACTGCAGCAACAAAAAAGCGCCGTTCCCTTACGGAAACGACGCTTGTCTTGGTGGAGGCGCGGGGAATTGAACCCCGGTCCGATGACCGAGCCACAGTCTTCTACGTGCGTAGTCTGCTGGCCAAGTTGGCGATTTTTCTGCCCCATCGATGTCGCAGACAACTGATGGCGAGCATATCCGCAGTTAAAGTCCCGATGCAGCCTGAGGCTCAACTGCATCAGCAAGTCTTCTAAACGACGCTCAGCATCCTCCCAAAGACGAGGAGGAGTGAACGGAGCGGCTGCTCACTGGTTAATCCTGACTAAAAATCAGGCAGCGAGAGCGAACTCAGTGCGGTTAGATTTAGCACTTATTCTTTTGCCGGGGTCATCCACGAGCGGACCCGGCGTTCTCGGCACGCTTCCCTGCAGCGAACAGGTCACCGTCGAAACCGATCGCCCCCAATCTTGAGTTATCAAGCTTCCGGCTTTTCGGCCGGACTTTTCAGCATACACCCTATGGCGCTACTCGCGCAAATCGCCGGCAGCGAACATCGCCCCGGCATTGACGGGACCAACGTTGTCAGCAGGACCAACGGAGCGAACGCCGCCCCGGAACCAACGGAACCAACGGAACCAACGGAACCAACTGAATCGCCGTCACTTGATGATGGGCTTCTGGGATGCGGAAACATCAATCTGATGTTTGCCGGCAAAGCCAGCCGTGCCAGCGGTGATGTTCTTGTCGATTTCCTCGACTTCCGCCAGCTTCAGCTTCAGTTGCGAGGAGTCTCCCCAAATGATTACGCGGTCACCGTCGTTAAGCGTGGTGGTCACCGAATCCTGCGTCTCAGCGGTGACCTTGGTAATGGACTTACGCATCGATTCCGGCAATGCGCCCAGAATCGCCAGCGCCTCCTTCACCGAACGGTTCTTGAGACTGGCGTCTATATCCTTGACCTCGATCACCGGGATGCCATCCACGTTGGCGTTCTTCACCGAGTTCAACACGTGCGCCTGGGAATCCACCGCGGTCAGGGTATCGCCTCTTTTCAGCATGGCCGCAGGCCGTTGCGCCTTGACTTCCACGCTCATCGACTTGGGGAACTGTTTGGAGACCTTGGCCTCGCTGACGCCGGGAATGGACTTGAGTTGCTCTGTGACCTCATGGGCGGAGACCAGGAACAACGACTTTCCAGCCTGCTTATCGGCGATGGCATGGATGGTCTGCGCGCTCACCCATTCGTTGGCACCGGATACGCCGATCTCGCTGGTTTCCAGACGAAACACCGACGAGAAGAGCAGCAGCACGTTAGCCCCGTCACTACAGCCACACTCACGACCGCAATCAACACGCGTAACGCGACGACGCGTACGTTCGCACGCTTGCGTTCTTTGGCGCGTTCGGTGAAATTCACCACTTTCGGGCGTGATACGACTCCTAGGGAGCCGGTGGTCTGGTGCAGCGTTTCGGCAACGTAATCCTCGCTGCGCAACCGTCGTGCATCGACGAAGGCACCGGCCTGGCCCTTGGCTACCGTCACATCGTCGATGATCTCCGGCTCGTCGATCTCATGCCCGGAAGACACGGACCGGGGAGCGCGAGACTTCGACGAGTGACCCGTGTTTCCGCGTGAACCGATGGTGCGCGGCTTGCGGGGACTTCCGGACGAACGACGTGAGCCGTTGTCATTGCCCCCGGATCTGACCGTGCGCCCGGACATCACTCGCAGCTTTCCCGATGGGCCTCAAGTGCGGTGAGCAGCACCTGATCCATGTCGGTGATGTCGCCCGCGCCCACGGTGAAGATCACGTCGCCGTGGTGGGCGCGCATGGCCATCATCTTGGCGGCCAGGCACATATCCTCGACCGGCTGAATCCACGTGCCTGCGGAAGCATCCTTGAGTCCCGCAGCCGCGTCCACGATGGTGGAGGGGCTGATGTCCGGGAAATCGGCCTGCTTTTCACGGGCCGGGAAGATGCCGGTGATAATGACGTCATCGGCTTTGGCCAAGGATTTGGCGAACTGGTGCGCGAAGAACTTGGTGCGGGAGAACAGGTGTGGCTGGAAGATCACACGAACGGTCGAATCGGGGTACCGGCGTCGGGCCGCATCCAGCAGGGCCGCGATTTCGGTGGGATGGTGGGCGTAATCGTCCACTACAGTGACCTGCTTGACCGTGCCGCGCACCTGGAAGCGGCGTGCCGCACCGAGGAATGTGCCGGCCGCTTGGCCGCGTCTGCGGGGCTCACGCCCAGCAGCACGCAGCGCTGATGGCGGCGGCCGCATTGCGCGCATTGTGCACGCCAGGAACCTTCAGGGCAACGCTCTGAGACACCGGCTCCCCCGCCGTCACCGCGGCCGGCAGATGCAGGGTGAGCTGTTCGACGCCGCTGCCTGCGGTCTCGCTTTCCGAAGCGATCCAGACATACGCGGCACCGCCCAAATCGGGCAGGGATTCACGCGCGGTAGTGCCGTAGGCAACGGTATGGGATTTCACGTCGGCGGGCAGGGCCTCCAGCACGGCAAGTCCGTCGGGGTCGTCGATACTGATGATCACGTGACCGGTGGCCCGGCCGGCGTGGGCAACGAACGCGGCACGGTAGTGGGCTTCGTCGCCGTAATGGTCGAGATGATCGGCTTCACAGTTGGTGATAATGGCGATGGTCGGATGGTATTTGGCGAAGCTGCCGTCCGATTCGTCGGCTTCGGCCACCAGAATATCGCCTTTGCCCGCGTGTCCACCGTCCAGCGTGGTGCCGTCCGGGCCTTGGATAAAGCCGCCGATGGCGTAGCTTGGATCAGCACCGGCGTTCACCAGAATGTGGGACAGCATGGAGCTGGTGGTGGTTTTGCCATGCGCTCCGGCCACGGTGACGGCTCGTTTGCCGTTCATGAGCAGAGCGAGGATGTCACTGCGATGCACAATGCGCTTGCCTGCCGCGTGCGCTGCGACGATTTCCGGATTGTCCGGTTTGATGGCGCTGGAGTAGACCACGGTCTCGGCCTGGGCGACATTTTCGGCTCGCTGCCCGAATTCAACGGTGATGCCCAGCGTTTCAAGTCGGTCGGTTTTGGCGCTGTGTGCGCGATCGGAGCCGTCCACCGCGACTCCTTCGGCGTGCAGCATTTCGGCCAGAACGCTCATACCGGCGCCGCCGATACCGATGAAATGGGTGGCGCCGAGATCCGCGGGGCGGGCCGCAGCATCGAACGAGGCATACGTGGGGTCAAGCACTATGGCTGATCTTGAGACAATTCAAAACTCCTTTAGGGATTCCAGCACCCTATATTATGACCGTATCTCGTGCTGCGGAACGGAATTGGTCAGTATCGCGCACGGAATGATATCTGAATACTACTTGGATGGTTCGGCTAATTGCAGAACGTGCCGGGCCATGATTTCGGCAGCGTTTCTGATGCCGTATTCCCATGCCTTGCGGCCGAATTCGGCAAGTCGTTCGTGATCGGCGAGCAGATCGGGCACATGCTCATGCACCCACTGCGGGGTCAGGTCCTTGTCTGCGACCAGAAGGCCGCCGCCGGCGTTCACCACTGGCTCGGCGTTGAAACGCTGCTCGCCGTTGCCGATGGGCAGCGGCACGTAAATGGCCGGCAGGCCCAGTGCAGCCAGCTCGGATACCGATCCGGCTCCGGCACGGCAAATCACCAAGTCGGCACAGGCAAAGGCCAGATCGATTCGTTCCAGATATTCGGCGGTATGGTAGTCACCTTGTCCGGCCGATTCGGGGCCGATGCCGGTAAGCACGTCCGCGCCGGCCGAGGCCGTGACCAGTTCGCGTACTTCGCTGATTTTGCCTCGCCCGGTCAAGTGGATGATTTGTGCGTGGGCCAACAGGTCTGCGGCGGAGGAGGCGATGGCACGGTTCAGGCTTTGCGCTCCCAGCGATCCGCCAGTGACCAGCACCAGCGGACGGTTCGGATCGACGCCAAGCTGCGCGGCCGATTCACGGCGTACGGCGGCACGGTCGTCACCGATGCGTTTGGTCAGGGAGCGATGGCCGGGCGCAACGGCAGACCGACGCGCTCGACGTCGCTCCGGCACGCGGTTTGAGACCGGTGCCCTCGTACACGGTACCGATGAAATCGGCCAACGAGCGCCCAGTTTATTGGCCATGCCGGCACGCGCATTCTGCTCATGGATGGCAATCGGAATGCCCATCTTGTGTGCGGTGGCGTAGACGGGGGCGGAAGCATACCCGCCGAATCCGGCCACGACATCCGCATGCCGCGTTTCAAGAATGGAGCGCACCTTGGCGGTTTCTCGCTTCCATTTTGCCGGGAAGCGCAGCATGTACAGGTTAGGGCGACGCGGGAACGGCACTTTTTCGATGGTGTCGAGCTCGTAGCCGGCCTCCGGCACCAAATCCTTCTCCAAACCCACCGCAGTGCCGATGACGATGACCTGTGCCGTGGGTTCGATGTCGCGAATCGCCCCGGCGACCGCGAGCAGCGGATTGACATGTCCGGCGGTACCGCCGCCAGCAAGAACGATATGTGGTGTGCCTTGATTCATGATTACCGAGTCTACTTACGCGCTCTGACGCGACTGTTTTATCTGCGGTTGAGAGCGCATAAGTCCCACAACCAGTCCGGCCGCCGTCAAGCACATAACCATGGATGAGCCGCCTGCGGAGACGAACGGCATAGGCACGCCCAATACCGGGAACACACCCACGACCACGCCGATGTTGACCATGGCCTGGCCCACGATCCAAATGGCGACGCACATCAGCACCATGGCAACATAACGATCGGTGACCTGCAATGCGATGACGATCATGCACCAGGCGAGAATCGCGAAGAACAGCAATACGATGGCGCAACCGACGAATCCGGTCTCCTCGCCGATGATCGCGAAAATGAAATCGTTATGGGCGGCCGGCAGGTAATTCCATTTCTCCCGCGAATTGCCGATGCCCAATCCCAGAAAACCTCCGGAGGCGATGGCGTACTTGGCGTGAATGGACTGGTAGCATACGCTCTGCGCGTCAGCGGCCGAGCAATCGCCATATGTGGCCAGAATACGACGCAAGCGGTTCGGGCTGGAAACCGCCAATGCACCGACCATAACCACCGCGCCCAATACGCCGACTCCCATCCATTTGCCGGGGAACCCGACGATCAGAAAGGCCACGCCTCCGATGAAGACCAGAATCATGGCCGTGCCGAGGTCCCTGCCGCCCATCACCAGCGCCACGCCTATCGCATACAGCGCCAACGGCGCGGCATATGCTTTGATTCCCTTCTTGTGGTACATCTTGCTGCAGGCATGCAACGACGAGGGAAGCCATATGCACATCGCGAACTTCATGAATTCGGCCGGCTGGATAGTGGTGAAGCCGAGGTCCAGCAACCTCTGTTGCCGTAGACGTCGTGACCCAAAGGAGTAAAGGTCAGCGCCTGCAACAGGCAGGCACCCACCACAAAGAACACGCCGGTCCGTTTCCAGAACGTCACCGGCATCATCAATGCCACGAAGCCCAGCACCAAGCCGATCAGGCAAAACGCGCCCTGGTTCAGAAGCTGAAGGAACGGCGACTTGCCCAGTGCGGCCATGGTGACCGTGGAGCTGGAGAACACCATGATCAGCCGAAGCATGTCAGCCCCACCACGGCCATGCGGAAGCCGTGGTAGCACCATAGCGGGTTGAGCAAGCTTCGCCAACCCGTGTAGTCGGCGATTTCGAGTGAGGGCTTGTCAGGGGCTCTGTATGCCTTACGCTTATGGGTATCAGTGGAGGCCATGCACCTCGCTCCACGTCTTGGCTGCGGCGGCGAATCGATTGCTCGATCCGCATAGGACTTGAACTGGTCCATGGAGGCGCAGGCCGGAGCCATAAGCACGATGTCGCCGGCGGCGGCATACGTGCCGCAGGCTTCGACGGCACGGTCCATGACGGTATCGTTGTCTTCGGGATCGATGATGGTCACCGGGATGTCCGGAGCTTGGCTGGCAAACGCTTCGATCATCGGCTGCTGGTCTTTGCCGATGATGACGGCCGCTTTGATGGTGTGTGCCTGGTCCTTGACCAGGTCCTCGAATCGACTGCCTTTGGCCAGACCTCCGGCGATCCAGATCACAGACTTGGCCGGGAAGCTGGACAGCGAGGCGCGTGCCGCATGACCGTTGGTGGCTTTGGAATCGTCCACAAAACGAACAGAGCCGCCCTCGACTGCGGCCTCAGCCACGGTTTCGATGCGATGGCCGCCCGGCTTGAACGAGGTAAGCGCCTTCAGCGCGGTATCGCGATCAGCGCCAAGTCCCAGCACCAACGCCAATGCCGTCAATGCATCGGCACCAGATGCGGGTACAGTGAGCCGTCCGGCTCTGCCAGATGCGTGAAATCGGTGATGGCGGCCAGTCTGACCGACTCTCCCACTGCGCCGCCGGCCACGCCGCTCCTGTCCACGATCCAGCCATCTTCAATGCCGATCTGGCCGGCCTGAGGGGCCTCGAGCGTGAATCCCACCTTGCGGCATCCTTCGGCAGTCTGAGCCGCGGCCGCCAGTTCGCTGACTTTGGCGTCCTGCGCATTGTAGACGATGGCGCGTTTGGCGTTGTGGAACACCTTGGATTTGTCGGCGGCGTAATTCTCGCGCCCGCCATGCCAGTCGAGGTGATCGTCGGCGATATTGGTGATCGCCGCGCAGTCAAGTGCCAGCGAATCGGTGAAGTGCAATTGGAAGGAGCTCAGTTCCACGCACAGTACGTCGTGCTGAGGATTGGTGGCGCAACGAGACAGGCTCATGCTCATGTCTCCGGAGGCGATATTGCCGGCGGTCGGCGCGTCGAGTCCGCAGGCGGTGAGCATTTCCGAGGTCATCTCGGTGGTGGAGGTTTTGCCGTTGGTGCCGGTGATGCCGATCCATGGAGCCGGAGTACCGGTGCGCTCGTTATTCACACGCAGCTGCCATGCGAATTCCACCTCGCTCATCACGGGGATGCCACGGCGTTGGGCTTCCAGCACGAACGGGGTGCGGGGGTTGAACACCGGGGACGACATGACGTAGTCACATGGTCCCAGTCCACGTCATCAAAGGAGTGGAGATCGGCCTCGGGCTTCCTCTCGTCGACGCCAATCACGTGGCACCGCGTTCCCTCAATACCTCCGCCAACGAGGTGCCGGACACCCCCAGTCCGGCGATCACCACTGTCTTATCCGCTACTTGCATTGTTCCTCCTGATATAGGAATTCCGTGGGTGAGCATAATCCACCCAGATTTCCGCTAGCTGAACAGCAGGCCGGAGCGGGTGACCCAGTCGCCGTAGAAAATCGTCAGGGCGAGCAGCACGAAGATGAGTTCGATCATCCAGAACCGCACCACCACCTTGGTTTCGGTCCAACCCTTCAGTTCGAAATGATGGTGAATCGGCGCCATTTTGAATACACGTTTGTGGGTCATCTTGAAGTACCCGACCTGGATGACGTCGCTCATGGCTTCCATGACGTACAGTCCGCCCAGAACCACCGCCAGGAATTCGGTGTGCGTGGCGATGGACAGGGCTGCGAACAGACCGCCCAAGGCCAGGGAACCGGTATCACCCATGAAAATCGATGCGGGGTTCGAGTTGTACCACAGGAAGCCGAAGCAGGCGACGGCCGCGCATACGGCGATGACGGTCAGATCGAGAGGATCGGACACGGCATAGGAATATCCGCCATGGCTGCCGCCCTTGATGTGGTAGCTTTCCCAGAATGCGATGACGCCAAAACCAGTGAAGGCGATCATCGACGAACCTGCCGCCAGACCGTCAAGTCCATCCGTCAGATTCACTGCGTTGGTCCATGCGGTCATCAGGAAGTTCACCCAGATGACGAACAGGATGATGGCTACGGCACGGCCGGCGAAGTCGAAGTTGAAGAACGGCTGTTCGATGAAGCTGATGCCTGCCTGCGCACTGGGGAATCCCGATTTGGTGGGAATCAGCAGCGCAAGTACCGCGTAGATGGTGGCGAAGATGAACTGGCCAATGAACTTGCCGCCCACCGATAGGCCTTCGTTCTGCTTCTTACGCACCTTGGCGAAGTCGTCGATAAAGCCAGCAGACCCATCGACAGCATGGCGAACAGTACGAGCGCCGCGGACCAGGAGGGCACGTCGCCCGAACGCAGGTATCGGTACAGTGCGGAGGATGCCCAACCGAGCAGAATCGCGAAGTTGATGACCACGCCGCCCAACGTGGGGGTGCCGCGCTTGACCAGATGCGACTGCGGCCCATCCTGGCGGATGTACTGGCCATAGTGCAGCTTGTGGACCAGCCGAATCAGCAGCGGGGTGCCGACTAAGGTGACGATGAGCGACACCAGCATTCCAATGATCAGAGCAATCACGTGCAGCTTCTCTTTCTTGTCGGTTTCTTGGGGTGGTTATCAGGTCAGTTCTTTGCCCAGCGTTCAGCCAAAGCGCTCAGGCCTGACGCGTGCGATCCCTTGAGCAGTACCACAGCGTCGGGATGGTTGCGAGCCAAGTCGATGACCAGCTGTTCGGCCGCATCGATGTCGTGTACGCAATCCACCGACGCGGATTGGCTCTGACGGGCACCGTCCGCCAGAGCCTGTGCCAGTGCATCGAGATGTTGGTCTTGGGCGGAACCGACCGCGATGATCGCGTCGATGCCCAATTCGTCCGCATACGTGCCGATCGAGGTGTGCAATGCCGTTTCATCGGCGCCGAGTTCCAGCATGGCACCCAGCAGCGCCACGCGGAACGGCTCCTTGCCGTCATTTGAGTTCCAGGCCTTCAACCCGTTCAGGCCGGCTTTCATGGAGTCGGGATTGGCGTTGAAGGAATCATCGATCAGCGTGAAGGAAGTCCCCTCGCGATTCACCGTGGACAATGCCATGCGATGAGCTGATGGTGTGCTGCGAGGCAGAATCCGTGCCACCGTTTCGGGTGCCATACCGTAACGCATCGCCACGGTTGCGGCGGCCAACGCGTTCATCACATTGTGACGTCCAGGAATGCCCAGATGCACCGGCGTATGGTTGCCGTCCGCATCGACCAACGTGAATTCAGCATGATCGGACCGGTCGGCAGTGACATCAATGGCCCGCACCTCGGGCTCCTGCGACGATCCCAAGCCGAACCACAGCACGTCGCCGTTGGCCAGGCCGGCCATGGGAACCACGTGTTCGTCATCGGCGTTCAGTACCGCGGTGCCTCCGGGAAGCAATCCCTGCACGATCTCGCTTTTCGCCTGTGCGATGCGTTCGCGGGAGCCGAATTCTCCAAGGTGAGCGACGCCGACCTTCAATACGATTGCCGTGTTCGGCGGTGCGATACGGGTCAGTCGCGCGATTTCGCCGATATGGCTGGCACCCATCTCAGCCACGAAGAACCGGGTGTGCTCATCGACCCGCAACGCAGTGAGCGGCAGGCCGATCTCATTGTTGAACGATCCCACCGGAGCCACGGTCGGTCCTACGGTGGCAAGCAGGGAGGAGAGCAGATCCTTGGTGGTGGTCTTGCCCACCGAACCGGTCAATCCGATGATGTCGAAGTCGCCGTCCAGCTCGCGGCGGCGAACGATGTTGTATCGGGCGAGTTCGCCAAGGGCGTCGACCGTGTCTTTCACTACGATCTGCGGAAGGCCATCGGACTTCACCTCATGGTCGACGATGGCCACCGTGGCTCCCTGTCCAGCGGTTTTCGCCACAAAGTCATGCCCATCGACACGCTCGCCTCGGATGGCCACAAACACCGATCCGGGGCCGGCCTGCCGCGAGTCGCTGACCGTATTGGTGGCTCGAGACTCGGAACCGGCGTCTCCGATCAATCGACCATCGACGGCCTTGGCGATCTCCTCCACGCTCATCGGAACCATGGTGTTTCAAACTCCTTTACGATTACGCTTCGTCCCGTATCCACGGACTTAATTGAGATTATTGGCCACATGCAGGGCACTGCGTATGTTGTTTTTCCTCACGCCGGCGGCAGCACCATGCGATGGCCAAGGACATGTGCCCGAGTCGGACGCGGTCATACATTGCCGGTGAATCCGCAGCCATTTCATCCGATTCGGGTGTCGACGAGGTCATGGACATGTCATGTTCCGCAACGAATGCGTAGCGTGTCTTCAATTCGTTCAAGCTTGCGCTTGCGTTGACATCCTCCGTGCCCAGTACATCCACGTTCACCGATTCCAACGCATGCTCGGCCAACGTGCGGTCATCCATGGCGATGATCACGGCCGCCACACCGTCTTCGGCGCACACGGACAGCGCGCGCTGCATATCGAGGATGCCCAGAGGATAGTTCAGGTTCATGGTACGTGTCATCGACGTGGACCCGGATGCGGTGATTACCGCCACCGGATTGCCCAGCATGTGCAGGAATTCGGAGAGCTGGGACACGCCTGCGTCGACGGCCTGCTCATCCGCACCGGTCACCGCGAACACCGCCATGGCATTGGACGGTCCGCCGGCCAGACCGCTGGCCAGACCGCCGAGTACGCGATCGTCGAAATCGCCGTAGAGCAACGGTATATCGGCATTGGCGATCTGCCCTTTGGACGCGCGTGGCAGCAACGCCGCATAGGCACCGGCCTGTGCGGCATGCAGTACATCGGGTTCCTGCTCATGCGTGCAGATGAACAGCGAGCCGGGAATCACGGTGTCCACGGCATCGCTGAGTGAGGTAATGGTGACATTGGTGGCGAAGGGTGGATCGACTTCAAAACCGTACCGTTCGACCAGCATTCCCAGGGTCACCCGCTGGGCGATGGATTCGCTCACTGCACTCATGGGCTATCGCCTTTCTCCCCTGATCCTTACCACGTGACTGGAATAGCATTTTTGCGTGGACTGGAGACAGGCACCTCGTATTTCTGCATAAGGAACTCACAAATCTGTGCGGAAACAGGGCCGGCCGTCAGACCGCCGAACACACCATTCGGATCCTTCATCACCACGGTGACCGCATAGCGCGGGTTGTCCGCGGGAATCACCACGGAATAATCGGAGATAATGGACGAGAGCGTGCCATCCGAGCCCTGCACCTCTGCGGTACTGGACTTGGCGGCCATGCGGTAACCATCGACCTTGACGAACTTGTTGTAGCCTTCCGCCACTGATTCCATCGCATTCATCATGTCCGATGCGACCTTTTCATCCACCACGCGGGTGGCTTCGCCCTTCTTGGTCTCAGTGGTCTTGCCATTGGCATCGGTGGTTGATTTGATGATCGACTGCTGCTGCTTGACACCCTTGTTCGCGATGGTGGCCACCACGTTGTTGAGCTGCAGGGCGTTGACGGCGTAGCCCTGACCAAACAGGATGGTGTTGCGCGTACGCAGATCCCACGCCGAAGGGTTGGTGAGCAGACCGCTCGATTCACCGGGCAGGTTCAGTCCGGTCGGTTGTCCGATGCCGAATTTGGTCAGGTACTCGTAGCGTTGCTCATCCGGATAGTTCTCCCCGGCCATAATCATGCCGACGTTCGATGAGTTCTGCAGAATGCCGGCGAGCGTCCAGCGCTCAGTGCCATGGTCGAATGAGTCCTTGTAGGTCTGGCCCTCCTGTGTGATGTGGTCCGGGACCGACAATTGATCGCTCATCTTATGCAGTCCCATCTGCAGATAGCCGGACATGGAGATAACCTTGCCCACCGAACCAGGCTCGAAGGTTTCGGACACGGCCCGAGACGGCTCATCTTCGCCGCATCGGTACCAGCCTGTACTTCATCGCTATCGGCCAGTGCGAGAATCTCCCCGCTCTGGACATCCTGCACCACGCGATCGCCCACGCTGCACCATACTTGGATTCGGCCTCCTTCAAGACCTTTTTGACATACCATTGCACATCACGGTCAATGGTCAGGGTGACATCGTCGCCATTTTTGGCCGCCACCGATTCGGTCATGGTGCCGGGAATCTCTTCGCCGCCATTACCACGCTGGTAGGTTTCATGGCCATCGGTTCCGGTAAGCGTCTTGTTCTCGACCTGCTCGATGCCGGCGACGCCATCGCCGTTGTCGTTCACGCCGCCAAGCAGCGCGCCCATGAGATCGCCATCCGCATACAGTCGTTCACTGCTCAGCTCACCCCAGACAATACCGCCCAGGTGCAACGCCTCGATGCTGCGCTTGACCTGCGGAGTCACATCTTTCTTCAGAATCACATACTGCCCGGTACCGGACAGATCAGCGCCCAGTTCCATGGCGTTCATATCCAGGACTTTGGCCAGCAGCCGGCCCACGGCCGCCGCTCCGGTAGCGCCCACGGGTTTGCCGTCAATTTCGTGGCAGTAATCACGGGTGTTGTCATTGCAAGTAATCGGCTCGAACTCCTGTGCAGCCTCCGGATTGGCGACGATAGTATAACGCTCCACGCTTTGAGCGAGCACGGAGCCGTTGGCGTCGAGGATACGCCCACGTTTGGCGCTCAACGTCACGGTCAGGGTGCGGTTAGCCGTGGCCGCTTGTGCGGTTTGACGGCCGCCGATGAGCTGGGTGGAGGCCAGCTGAATCACGCATGCCGACGCCACCAACGCCAATGCGGCGCCGATGGCGATGCATTTGAACGCGAAGGTCTTGACCTTGGCGAACTCTACGATGCGACGAATGGTGTTCACTGGGTTCCGCCTTTGTTGGACTGGTATCCGCTTAAGTCGATGGACAACTGATCCTGCTGCGGGACCATGCCCATGTCGCTGGCCTTGTCGGGCAGGTTCGCGACCAATTGATCGAGTTTGGCCTGATCGTCTTCGATATCTTGGGTAAGTCTGTTGATGTTGGTTTCGATCTGTGCCGCCTCAAACGAGTTCTGCACCATCTGGGTACGCAGCATCAGCGCGCCGAACAAGGTGCCGACGAGGAAGATCACTGCGATGGCCACGTGCACCAGCGGTGCGCTTCTTGTTCTGGTCCATTCGATGACCCGTCCGACGACATTGCCCTGCTCGTTTCCACGCGGGTTGGAGACCACCCGCAGCTCAGGTCGGGAGGAGGACTGATGCTTGGTGTGCGGTCGGTTCGAGGCTGGAGCCGCGTTCGATCGAATGCTACGTGCAGTTGCCATATGCTGTTATCCCCTCCTTGTACGAATTCGTGCCGTGTTTTTGGCTCTGCCCGGAGACGGCGGAGCCTTGTATCTTGACGTCATTCAGGCCCTGCGCGGTTTGCGTAAAGCGTTTCCTCCATCGTGACGGAATCTCACGGCTGACTTCCACCGCCCGCAACCGCACCCGAAGCCGATCTCGGGTTGGCTGCGATTTCATGTTCGTCGGCCTTGATGGCACCTCGCGTGAGATCCGTGAAAAACGGTTGGGCATCCGGCGGTATGACAGGCAGGCCAGCCGGAACATCCACTCGCAGCCCTTGTGCCATGAACGATTTGACGGTTTTGTCTTCGAGCGAATGATAGGACTCCACCACCAGTCGTCCCCCGACATGCAGTCGGTTCGCGCCTGCGGCAATGTGGAGGCGAGCTTGTCCAATTCGCCGTTGACTTCAATGCGCAACGCCTGGAAGACGCGTTTGGCGGGATTGCCCGCCGGGCGGTGGGCTTGCGGCACCACTTCATCGACCAGACGGTTGAGCTGTGCGGTGGTGGTAAACGGCTCCTTGTCTCGACGCGCCACGATGCGCGGGCGATCTGACGCGAGAAACGCTCTTCACCGTATTCCTTGAATATGCGGACCAGTTCCGCCGCATCATAGGTGGCAAGAATCCGTTCGGCCGTCAACGGCTGGCTGACGTCCATGCGCATATCCAGCGGCGCATCATGCGAATAGGAGAAGCCACGATCGGTTTCGTCGATCTGCAGGCTGGATAATCCCAGATCCATGAATACGGCGTCCACGCGTTCGATGTCTTGGTCCGCCAACACCTGATCGAGCTGATCGAAGGCGGCATGCACCGGAATGAATCGATCGGCGAGCCCCTCCCGTTCCATACGTTCGGTGGCCAGCCCCAGCGCTTCACTGTCACGGTCAATGCCGATGAGCCGAGCCTGAGGCGCGGCCTTGAGGAAGGCGATGGAATGGCCGGCAAGGCCCAGGTGCAATCCACTGCGATGGCGTTCTCATGTTCCAGGGCAGGTGCCATCAGGTTCACGCAATCGTCAAGCAATACCGGCAGATGAATATTCGCCACATCAACCATCAGAATTCCACCTCCGGCAACACATCGTCAGCAATATCGGAATATCCCTCTTCCTTCTCGGCGAGGTAGGACTCCCACGTGTCCTTATTCCACAGTTCGGCACGGGTGCAACGCCGATCACCACGACGTCGGAACCCAGATTGGCGTAATCGCGCAGCATCTGCGGCACCAGCACGCGGCCCTGCTTGTCCGGCTGCTGGTCGACGGCACCGGAAAGGAACACACGCAGGTATTCGCGGGCGGCTTTGTTTCCCACCGACACACGCTGAATCTGCGAGGCGATACGTCGAAATTCGTCGAACGGCAGCAGGTACACGCACCGTTCCTGGCCTCGGGCCATGACCAGGCCCTGCCCCAGCTGGGAGCGGAATTTGGCCGGAAGCGCCATACGGCCCTTGGCATCGATCTTCGGCGTATATGTTCCGAGAAGCAATGGCGGCAGACCAGCCATGAGATCGGCCATAGTGGTGGAGCCTTGTGCGTTGGCATCAGCGTCGCGAATCGTCTGATCGGCAACCATGGCTCCACCTCCTTCATCGTTACGTGGGATACACTTCGGCCAACTGGCTCACCACTCTACCCCACGATTCCCCATTTCTCCCCACTCATGCACGATTTGCTCACCCTTTTAGGGCAATTACCGATGGATTGCGCGTGTCGGCCACGACTGTCGCACGAATGGACGCTCCGCACATTCAATCCACGTCGCGCACCCCACCGACCGAGCAGCATGGTGAATTCACGCTGAATTCACCTATTCCGAGTTGTCCGCATCACTGACGTAGGGGGTGTGCGGTAAATTTGAATGCCTTAAGTTTTTCTGCCCCACGGAAATGGAACGAAGAGAACAGCATGTCGAGTTACGCCTCCCAGCTGCATGAAGAGCAGCAGGCCGTCGATCGCGCCTATGGACGATTGGATGATCTGCGAGCCGAAATGTGGCAACGCCTGGACACCGTACGCGCCGCCGGCTCCCACGGATCCCCCACGCAACGCAGCGAACGAGACTCCTTTGCCACAATGTACGAAAACCGCCTCACGCAATTGCGCAGCGTTGAGGATCGGCTGGTGTTTGGCCGCCTCGACGCCAAGAACGGCGACCGTCATTACATCGGCCGCATCGGCCTGTCGAGCCCGGACCATGAGCCGATTCTGACCGACTGGCGTGCCGAAGCCGCACGTCCTTTCTATGAGGCGACCCCTTCCAATCACGGCGACATCGTGATGCGCAGGCATATCACCTTGAGTTTCCGCGAAGTCGTGGGCGTTGAGGATGAGGTGCTCGACGTGCATTCAGACCAGGTCGGCCAGGCGTCTTCCGCCGGCACATTGACCGGCGAGGGTGCGCTGCTGGCTTCGTTGAGCTCACGCCGCACCGGCAAGATGACCGATATCGTGGCCACCATTCAGGCCGAGCAGGACCGCATCATCCGCTCCGACATGAATCGCGCGTGGTGGTGCAGGGCGGCCCCGGCACCGGCAAGACGGCCGTGGCGCTCCATCGCGCCGCCTACCTGCTGTACACGCACCGGCGCACGCTGGAACGTTCCGGCGTGCTGGTTGTTGGCCCCAGCTCGGCGTTCCTGCACTACATCGATCAGGTGCTACCCTCCTTGGGCGAGACCGGCGTGGTCTCACGCACCATCAGCGATCTGATTCCCGGCATCACCGCCACGGCGGTCGACTCCCCTTATGCAGCCAAGCTCAAGGGCGATCGACGCATGACCTCCGTAGTGGCCAATGCCATCGCCGCACGCGTGCGTGTTCCCGCTGCTCTGCCGACAGTAACCATTAGCGGCATTCAGGTACCAATGCTGGCCACTGATATCGAGCAGGCGCAGGCGGACGCGAAGCGCACCCGACAACCTCATAACAAGGCCCGCGAGACCTTTATCCGTTCGATGCTGACCAGCATGCAGAACCGTTATGCCGAACAGCTTGATTACACGCCGGATCAGGCGGAGCTGAACCGCGCGATGTCGCTGCTACGTATGAACGAGCAGGTTCGCAAGACCCTGAACCTGTGCTGGCTGCCGATGACCGCCCCATGGCTCATCGATCAGCTGTTCGCCCATCCCGAACGTCTGAAGTCTCTGGCTGGTTGGCTGACCGACAACGACATCGCGGCACTTGCCCGCCCCAAAGGCTCCCCGTTGACCCGCTCCGATATTCCGCTGCTCGACGAAGCAATGGATATGCTGGGCCCCGATCCCAAGGCGGTGGCCCGCCAGTCCGCCGCGACGCACGTCGTGCCGCCGAAGAGCAGTATGCCAAAGACACTCTGGCCGCGACCGGTCTGGGTGGAGGCATCGTCTCCAGTCAGATGCTGCTCGACCAGATGAACGGGGACGACGCTGAGCTGACCGCGCAGCGGGCCGCGGCCGACCGTGAATGGACCTACGGGCACATCGTGTCGATGAAGCGCAGGAATTGACCGACATGGACTGGCGTATGTTGATCCGCCGTTGCCCTCCCGCTCGTTCACCATCGTGGGCGATGTGGCGCAGACTTCGGCGCTGGGTGGCACCGACGCTGGAGCAAATCGATGAACCGCCTGTTCGGCGAAAGCCACTGGGATTTGAACGAGTTGACCATCAACTACCGTAATCCTCAGGAAGTTTCCGAACTTGCCTCACGATTTGCCGAGGAGGAAGGCCTCTACATCTCCACGGTCAATGCGGTGCGCACCATCCCCGATTCGGTGTCCCGCAATGTGGTGCCCGACATGTCGTCCTTGCTGGAAACGACGGCCGAGCAGGCGGCGCAGCTTGCCGAACAATTCGTTTCGGCAGACGGCACCGGCCGCATCGCCGTCATCTGTCCGGATAATCTCATCGCCCCGGTGCGCGATGCCGTGCGCCGCAAACTGGCTGTCATTCTTGACCCGGCCGAATACGCAAGGCTCATCGAGCAGCCCGAATGGGATGAGCAAATCAGCGTCTGCGGCACTGAAACGGTCAAGGGTCTGGAGTTCGATGCCGTCGTGGTGGTCGAGCCCGGTCTCATCGAGGATGACGCGCCGAGCCGCCTGGTCGCCGCCTCGGACCTGTACGTGGCAATGACCAGGCCGACCCAGAAACTGGTTATAGTTCGGACAAAAGCGGACGAAAAGTCCCTGAACATCTAAGGTATGAAGCATGCCCAAAGCACTGTTATTGGAAAACATTCACCCCGATGCGGCCAAATCGCTGCGTGATCACGGTTTCGAAGTCGAGACCATGAAAGGAGCCCTGAGCGAGGACGAACTCATCGATGCGCTGGATGGCGTGGACTTGGTGGGCGTACGCTCCAAGACCAACGTCACAGCCCGCGTGCTGGATGCGCGTCCTACGCTAAGCGCCATCGGCTGCTTCTGCATCGGCACCAATCAGGTCGATCTGGCACATGCCGGCAAGCGTGGCATCGCCGTGTTCAACGCTCCCTACTCCAACACCCGTTCCGTGGTGGAATTGGTGATCTGCGACATCATCTGCTTGATGCGCCGCATTCCCGCACACACGCATCACATCAAGCATGGCCTGTGGGACAAGTCCGCTTCCGGCTCGCATGAAGTGCGAGGCAAGACCCTCGGCATCATCGGCTACGGCAACATCGGCTCCCAGCTGTCGGTACTGGCCGAGGCCCTCGGCATGCGCGTGGTGTTCTACGACATTGAGGAGAAACTGGCACTGGGCAATGCCCACCGTTGCGACACCCTCAACGAACTGCTGGAACAGTCCGATGCCGTGACCCTGCACGTGGATGGCCGCAAGTCGAACACCGGATTCTTCGGCGAAGACCAATTCGCCCACATGAAGCAGGACGCGATTTTCATTAACCTTTCGCGCGGTTTCGTCGCCGATCTGGGAGCTCTGAAGCAGCACCTCGATTCCGGCCATCTGTCTGGCGCGGCGGTCGACGTGTTCCCCGTTGAGCCGAAGAAGAGCGGAGATCCGTTCGAGACCTCACTGGCCAATGAAGACAATATGATTCTGACTCCTCATATTGGCGGCTCCACCTTGGAAGCTCAGGAATCCATCGGCCATTTCGTCTCTCAGCGTCTTGAGGATTACTGGTTCAAGGGTTCTACCTCCTTGTCCGTGAACCTACCGCAGATCAACCTCGGTGAGTGCAAGGGTGTGTGCCGTATCGCCCATCTGCACGACAATCTTCCTGGTGTGCTGGCTCATGTCAATCATGTGCTCGGCGAGGAGAACATCAACGTTTCCTTCCAGTCGCTGGCAACCGAAGGCGAACTTGGCTATGTGGTCACCGACGTGGCTCAGAAGCCCAGCGCCGCCACGCTTGAAGCACTGCGCAACATCGAAGGCACCATTCGCATGCGTGTCATCAGCTGACGCAGCTCATCCTCGATTGATATGAAAGAGACCCGTCATCATGACGGGTCTCTTTCATAAGTGCTGGCTTCATGATTGGCTCGCACCATGTTTGCGAATCACTCGCATATCACGGTGCATGGCATTCGCATATTATTCACGCAAACCATCAATGGCGCTTTGGAAATCCTCCAGACCTGCAAAGTTCTGGTACACACTCGCGAATCGAAGGTACGCCACCACATCCAAGTCACGCAACGGTTTCAGGATGCTTTGCCCACTTCATCTGAGGTGACTTCGGCAAGGCCTCGGGAGCGAAGATCCTCTTCGACTTTCTGTCCCAGCAGCTTCAGATCCTCTTCTCTGACCGGCCGCCCCTGACAAGCTTTGCGTACGCCGGAAATCACTTTGTCTCTACTGAATGGCTCCACGCCACCCGAACGTTTAGTGACCAGCAGCATACTGGTTTCCACCGTGGTAAAACGCTTGCTGCATTTCGGGCATACGCGACGCCGACGGATGGAATGACCGTCATCGCTAATGCGCGTATCAATGACTTTGGTGTCGGGGTTCTGGCAAAAGGACAATGCATGCTCCCAG
>ENA-OQEX01000228-OQEX01000228.1-human-gut-metagenome-genome-assembly--contig:-NODE-228-length-32498-cov-6.638040_pt1 | contig 32498 bp, 39 predicted proteins | sample MGYA00242802_ERZ504649 | MGnify/ENA primary metagenome ERZ504649 (study PRJEB26092, sample SAMD00036194) | human gut metagenome | host: Homo sapiens | study: EMG produced TPA metagenomics assembly of...
TCCAGTACAACGGAACCTATTTTACCACTTATAAAGAGAGCGGCACCCGTCGCCTGACCCTTGCGGAGCGGCTGCGGAAGCTGCCTCTGTCCTTTTTGGCAAGCGCGACCTTGCGACCTGACCAGCGACCATCATGGCGGATTGCGAGGTACTGGAAAAGGACTGCTCCCACTTCATCCCAGGTCTGTTCGGCTCCCTTATTTCCACCGCGCTCATTGCCCTGAGCCTGTTCGCCTTTGAGTGGCGGATGGCACTGGCGGCTCTGTGGGTCATTCCGGTATCCGCTGCCATCGTGGTGGGCAGCTATCGGGTACAGGATAAGGTGCAGGCTAGGACCATGGCGGCGAAAATGGCCTGTGCGGACGGCATTCAGGAGTACATCGAGACCCTCCGGGACCTGAAAGCCAGCAATGCGGAGCAGCGGTATCTGTCTGGCCTTTCCGACAAAATTCGGGCAGTGGAAAAGCAGTCTATTGTGGCAGAGCTGGAAACAGCGCTGTTTGTGTCCTCCGCCGGCATGGTGCTCAAGCTGGGTATTGCGTCGGTGGCGCTCACCGGTTCGGTGCTGCTGGTGCAGGGCAGTATCGATGTACTGACCCTGTTTCTGTTCCTGATGGCGGCATCCCGGATGTACGACCCCATGCAGGGGGCTTTGCAGAATCTGGCGGCGGTCATCGCCATGCGTACCAATGTGGGGCGGATGAATGAGATTCTGGACGCTCCCCTGCAGACCGGCAGCGAGCAGCTGACCAATCAGGGCTGCGATATCGTGTTCGACCATGTGGGCTTTGCCTATGACTCCGGTGAAGCGGTGCTGCGGGATGTCTCCTTTACCGCAAAGCAGGGGGAGGTTACGGCGCTGGTGGGCCCCTCCGGCAGCGGCAAGACTACCGTTTCCCGTCTGGCCGCTCGATTCTGGGACAATCAGAAGGGCTGTATTACCGTGGGCGGCATGGATATTTCCAAAATTGACCCGGAAAAGCTCATGAGCCTGTATTCCATCGTCTTTCAGGATGTGACCCTGTTTGACAACACGATCCTGGAAAACATCCGTCTGGGGCGCAAAGGCGCCACCGACGAGGAGGTCCTTGCGGCAGCAAAGCTGGCAAACTGCGAGGAATTTGCCGAGAAGCTGCCGGACAAGTGGAACACCAACATCGGCGAGAATGGCTGCACTCTTTCCGGCGGTGAGCGTCAGCGCATTTCCATTGCCCGCGCCTTCCTGAAGGATGCGCCCATCATCCTGCTGGACGAGGCCACCGCCAGCTTGGATGTGGAAAACGAAACTGCCATTCAGGAAGCACTATCCCGGCTCATAAAACACAAAACCGTCCTCATCATCGCCCATCGGATGCGCACCGTGGCAGGTGCAGACAAGGTTGTTGTGCTGAAGGATGGCATCGTAGCGGAGCAAGGCAGACCGGATGAGCTTTATGCTCGGAACGGATTGTATGCGCACATGGTTGATTTGCAATCAGCAAGTCAGAATTGGACGATTTAAAGCTATAATAAGAGAAAGCTGTTTCAAAAGGATGCTCTGTCATGGGATAGAACATCCTTTTTGAATACCGTTCAGCCGAAATTTGTACAGGAGTCCATCATAAAAATGACATTCAGGAAAAATGACATTCTATAAACTATTGCAATAGGATGAAAAGTATGGTATATACATTATACGAAACATTGCTTTGAAATGAACACTCTACCGTCCATTGATGCATAAAAGAGAGGTGCTTGCCATGACCGCCGTGATCTATGCCCGCTATTCATCGGATAACCAGCGCGAAGAATCCATTGAAGGCCAGATTCGTGAATGCACTGCCTATGCGGAAAAGAATGGCATCACCATCGTCAAGCACTACATTGACCGTGCCATCTCTGCCAAAACGGACAACCGCCCGGAGTTTCAGCAGATGATAAAAGACAGCGACAAAAAGCTGTTTGACATTGTGCTGGTCTGGAAGCTTGACCGTTTTGCCCGGAACCGCTACGACAGTGCCCGGTACAAGACCCAGCTGAAGAAGAATGGTGTCAAGCTTATGTCTGCCACCGAGATCATCTCCGAGGGGCCGGAGGGCATCATTCTGGAATCGGTGCTGGAAGGTTATGCCGAGTATTATTCCGCTGACCTTGCCGAGAAGGTCGTGCGTGGACAGACCGAGAACATCCTGAAAGGACGCTGCAACGGTGGTCGTGGAACCTTTGGTTACACGCTGGATTCGGAACGGAAGTTCCATATTGACCCTCTCACCTCGCCTTTTGTGCTGGAATCGTTCAAGAAGTACAATGAAGGCTCCACCATGAAGGAAATCCGGGACTGGCTGAACGAAAACGGCATCAAGAACCCGGTGGGCGGTGCGTTTACCTATAACAGCGTCGAACATATGCTCAAAAACCGGCGGTACATCGGAGAACTGAAATTCCGGGATGTGGTCGTACCGGATGCTATCCCGCCCATCATTCCGCTGGAACTGTTTGAGGATGTGCAGGAGAAAATCGCCAAAAACAAGAAAGCCCCTGCCCGTAGAAAGGCAGAGGATGACTACCTGCTCACCACCAAGCTGTTCTGCGGCTACTGTGGGGCGTTGATGTTTGGCGAAAGCGGCACGAGCCGGACGGGTGAAGTCCACCGCTACTATAAATGTGCCACTGCCAAAAAGCACAAGGGCTGCAAGAAAAAGACCGTCCGTAAACAGTGGCTGGAAGATCTGGTGGTCAACCAGACGATGCAGCTTGTCAAAGACGATGCCGCCATGGAATCTATCATCGCCAAGGTGATGGAACTGCAAAACAAGGAGAACACCAACATTCCCCTCTATGAGAAACAGCTTCGGGATGCGGAATCCGGTATCCAGAATATGCTGAACGCGATACAGGCTGGTATTCTGACCAGCTCCACCAAGGAGCGGCTGGAGCAGCTGGAAGAAACCAAGCGTGAGCTTGAAGCCCGCATTGCGGAAGAGAAGCTGGCAAAGCCCAAGGTCACGGAGGAGTTCATCCGGTTCTGGCTGCTGCGGTTCCGTAAGCTGGACATGAGCCTGAAAGACCAGCGGCAGGCACTGGTGGATACGTTCATCAATGCGATTTACCTGTATGATGATAAGGTTTTGATAACCTTCAACTATAAAGAAGGAACACAGACCGTGACTTTTGGAGAAGCGACGGAAGTTGCATCCGAGGGAAATGGTTCGGATTTGGATTGCTTTACTGCACCAAGAAAAACCAGTACACAATGTGTACTGGTTTTCTTTTTCGGTGCGGAAGAGGACTTGAACAGGGCGGCGGCGCGCAGCGCCGTAAGCAATCAGCCCGGTGGGCTGTTGCTTAGCCGCGGTTCCCAACCTGTAGGAATGTCTACCGGGAGGCTGCCGCTAATTTTGCTTCACCCAATAATTCCCCTTTCGTAGTAACAGCGGATAACATGGATATCGGCTGCGTGGAACTGCTGCTCCGGGATGGGAGAAAAATTTCCATTGACAAAAACTGCCGCTCACCTGCGTAACGGAACGCAGATGGGCGGTGTTTTGCACTATCGGCTCTGAGACTGCCGGAAATTATGAAAGACTTTCAATGATCTCCGCACGCTTTTCAATGCCGCCGCTGCCAAACTCGCGGCTGATGGTAATGATATGTTTTTCCATTAGACTTCTCCTTTCTGGTTCAGTTCACGGTAGGTTTTGCAGATCAGATAGCCTGCAATCAGGAAGGTGAGGATATCCGACATGGGCATGGAGTACAGCACGCCGTCCAGCCCGAAGAACCGAGGCAGCAGCAGGGCAAAGCCCACGCCGAACACCACCTCACGCACCATGGACAGGGCTGTGGATTCCACTGCCTTGCCCATGGCCTGCAAAAAGATGAAGCAGGCCTTGTTGACACAGGCCAGAATGATCATGCACAGGTAGATGCGGAAGGACTTCACGGCAAAGTCTGTGTAGTAGACGCTCTCGTTGGCAGCACCGAACAGGGTGATGAGCTGCCGGGGAAGCAGCTCTACCAGCACCAGCGCAACAACGCCCACGGTGGCTTCTGCCAGCAGCAGTCTCGTGAACAGCTCCTTCACACGGGCAGGCTTTTTTGCGCCCATGTTGAAACCCACCACGGGGATGCAGCCGGCCGCCATGCCCACCACAATGGAGATGACGATCTGGAAGAACTTCATCACGATGCCAACCACCGCCATGGGAATCTGGCGTATTGCTCCTGCCCGAACACGGTGTCCAGTGCGCCGTATTTGCGGATCATGTTGTTGATGGCTGCCATTGCCGCCACAAGGCTGATCTGGGACAGAAAGCTGGTCATGCCAAGGGTCAGGGTACGGCCGCAGAGGGAGCCTTTCAGCCGGTAGTCGCCCTTTTCAGGACGGATGATCTTCATGTGCAGCAGATACCACACTGCCAGCGCTGCGGTGACCAGCTGACCGATCACAGTAGCCACCGCCGCGCCCATCATGCCCCAGCGCAAGCCGAAAATGAAAACGGGGTCCAGAATAATGTTCAGCACCGCACCCGCAAGGGTGGAGATCATGGCAAACCGGGGGTTGCCATCGCGCGGATGATGGGGTTCATGGCCTGCCCAAACATATAAAAGGGCACGCCCAGCGTGATATAAAAGAAATACTCCTGGGAGTGGTGGTAGGTCTCGGCGTTGACCGTTCCGCCAAACATGGCGAGAATGTTGTCCGCAAAAATCAGATAGAGCGCGGCCAGCACAATGCTGCTGACCAGACACATCACCACCGCATTGCCGACGCTCCGCTTTGCCTTGGGGACCTCGTTCTGCCCAAGACTGATGCTGACGAAGGCGCAGCAGCCATCACCGATCATCACGGCAATAGCCAGTGCCACAACCGTAAGCGGGAACACAACGGTGTTGGCGGCGTTGCCATAAGAGCCCAGATAGCTGGCGTTTGCAATAAAGATCTGGTCCACGATGTTATACAGTGCGCCGACCAGAAGCGAAATAATGCACGGGATCGCATACTTCTGCATCAGCTTGCTGATGCGCTCCGTGCCGAGAAATTGATTGGAACTTTCCATGGGATTCACCTTTACCTTTCCATTTTAGGGCAAACAAAAACAACGGGCAGCCCTCATGCAACCGGTTTTACGCATGAGTGCTACTCGTTGTACGAAATCATTATAGCCTGCCTGTCTGGAATTTGCAAAGGCAGTTTTGCACAAGAATTGTACTGGGCATTCTGCGCAGATTGCACGAGGAAAACTTTGTGAAAGATGCCCTTTGAAGCCCGCCAACCTACCGTGGTACAATAAAGTTGATCGATCCATTTTAATGGAATCTTTATACTTCTACAATTTTCTTTACGGCTCTTTTATCTATTCCATGCTAATCTTTATGCACACGGATAGGTAAAGGAGCTTTTATGATTCAATATCCTCGTTACAAGCGGCACCGTTTTTCTTCTTTTCAGGTTATTATTGCAGGTTTTGCGGCAGTCGATCTGGTGGGCGCATTGCTTCTGATGCTCCCGATCGCTGCACAGCAGCGGTGCATCACACCGTTCCATGAGGCACTGTTTACCTCCACCTCCGCCCTTTGTGTGACCGGACTTGTGGTTCAGGATACCGGCAGCTACTGGTCGGCTTTTGGGCAAAGCGTGATCCTTCTTCTGATTCAGATCGGAGGACTGGGCGTCATTACGGTGGGCGCTGCCTTTGCGCTGCTTTCCGGGCGAAAGATCTCCCTCAAGCAGCGCAGCACGATGCAGGAAGCTACTGCTGCCCCGCAGATGGGCGGCATCGTGCGGCTGACAGGCTTTATTCTGCGGATCACCGCCCTGTTTGAATTGGTCGGTGCTGCACTGCTGCTGCCGACATTTTGCGCCGATTATGGACTGCGCGGGATCTGGTACGCGTTGTTTCATTCCATTTCGGCGTTCTGCAATGCGGGGTTTGACCTGCTGGGAACAGAGGGTGCAAAATTTGTTTCGCTGACACGGTATGCAGGAAACCCATTGCTTACCACAGTGATCGCGGCCCTGATCGTCTTTGGCGGACTTGGCTTTCTGACATGGGAGGATATTTGTACATATCGCCTTGATTTTCACCGTTACCGGATGCAGAGCAAGGTGATCCTTGTCACAACGGCATTTCTTCTGGTATTGCCGACGCTGTACTTTTATTGCTTCGAGTTCACGGCAGGCTCTGCCCGGCAGCGCATTTTATTGTCGATGTTTCAATCCGTTACCCCCCGTACTGCCGGTTTTAACACTGCTGATCTTGCTGCGATGGGCAGCACTTCACAGGCGTTGATGGTGGTTCTGATGCTGTTAGGCGGTTCGCCCGGCTCTACGGCAGGCGGCATGAAAACCACAACATTTGCCGTTCTGCTGGCCAATATGTGGGCGACCTTCCGCCGCAGAGAAGATGCCGAATTTTTCGGGCGGCGCATAGATGGTTCCGCGGTCAAGAATGCTGCCACCATCGCAGGGATGTATTTGACGCTGTTCTTCCTCGGAGCCTTTGTCATTGCTGCGGCCGAGCAGCTGCCGATGTCAGTCTGTCTGTATGAGACTGCTTCGGCTGTGGCAACGGTGGGTCTGACATTGGGCATCACACCGCAACTGGGGGTCCTTTCGCAGGGGGTGCTGATCGCACTGATGTTTTTGGGACGTGTTGGTGGATTGACGTTGATCTATGCGGCATTTGGCAGCAGCCCTGCCCACTCTCGTCTGCCGCAGGAGAAGATCGCAATCGGATAAAGGAGACAAGTATGAAATCGATTCTTTTGATTGGGCTTGGCCGTTTTGGCCGCCATATTGCGCAGGAACTGAATGAGCTGGGTCATCAGGTCATGGCGATCGACAGCAACGAAGACCGTGTGAACGCCGTGCTTTCCTATGTGACGAATGCACAGATCGGTGACAGCACCAGCGAATACTTTCTGCGCTCCCTTGGTGTTGGCAATTTTGATGTGTGTATCGTAACCATCGGCGGCAATTTTCAAAGCTCGTTGGAAACAACATCACTGCTCAAGGAGTTGGGCGCAAAGCTTGTGGTCTCGCGTGCAGAGCGGGATGTACAAGCCAAGTTCCTGCTGCGCAACGGTGCGGATGAAGTGGTCTACCCGGAAAAGCAGCTGGCAAAGTGGGCAGCGATCCGATACAGCTCTGAACACATTCTGGATTATATCGAGCTGCAGGACGACCACGCCATCATGGAAGTGACTATTCCGCCGGAATGGATGGATCGCACGATCGGTGAGATCAATATCCGAAAAAAGTATAACATCAACATTCTTGCGCTGAAAAAAGACGGAAAGCTCGATATGAGCATTACGCCGGATACGCAGCTGTGCCGGGATGAAAGTATGCTGGTTTTGGGAAAATACGCATCGATCCAGAAGTGTTTCCGGCTCTGAAAAGATAGGACGGATCATATGGATGTCGTTTTGTTACTGATGGTTCTTGGAGTTATGTTGAGTGGTTTTTGGGCAGCAGATGCGCTGGATCACATGCGGAAGGAGATCCTTCAACAGGAAGGAAAAAGACGTGGCTGGTGGTCGTGACCATCAAATTGTGCTATACTGTGGGCAAGGCAGGTGATTTTTATGAATCAGAACGACCCACCCACTGAACATATTCTGGCATGTCTGTCGTCCTCTCCCTCCAATGCAAAGATCGTGCGGACGGCAGCAACGATGGCAAAGGCGTTTGGAGGGACCTTTACAGCTCTGTATGTCCGGACTCCGGATTCGGATCAGATGGGACAAGAAGATCGTCGGCGTTTGCAGCAGCACATTCGTATGGCAGAGCAGGCAGGTGCCGACATCTCTACGATCTATGGGGATGACATTCCGCAGCAGATCGCAGAGTTTGCCCGCATCTCCGGCATTACAAAAATCGTACTGGGGAGCTCCAGCGTACATCGCCGCCATTTCTGGAGTGGACCGTCACTGACTGAAAAATTGACGATGACTGCGCCTAATCTGGATATTTACATCATCCCGGATGCTTCTGCAGAGAACGGCTACGGTTCAGGACGGAAGCTGTTCACCCGTCCGCTTCTGCCGTCTGTCCGTGATCTTCTGATTACCGCAGGCATCCTGAGCTGCATCACGCTCATCGGCTTCTTTTTCCTGCAGCTGGACTTTGCGCGTTATAACATTATTATGCTCTATATGCTGGGGATGCTGTTCACCGCATTGTGTACCAGCGGTTACACCTGCGGTGTGCTGGGCTCTGTTGCCAGTGTTGCGCTGTACAATTTTTTTCTGACGGAACCGCGCCTGACATTCCATGCGTATGACCCCGGTTATCAGGTTACGTTTGCCCTGATGCTGACCTCCGCAATTATTACCTGTACGTTGACGACACGGTTGAAAGACCATGCAAAAATGTCTGCGCAGGCAGCATTCCGGACAAAAGTACTATTTGATACGAATCAGCTTTTACAGAAAGCCAAAAGTGAAGAAGAAATCTTTTCACTGACGGCATCCCAGCTGATGAAGCTGCTGAACCGGAGTCTGATCGTCTACCTGGAACAAAACGGAGGTCTTGGGGCAGAACAGGTTTTTGGAGTTGACGGGGAAACGGCGCAAAACATCTTTTCTGCACCGGAAGAACGGGATGCAGCAAACTGGACGTTTGCCAACAAAAAGCGTTCCGGTGCAGGCACGGATAGCTACCCGGATGCAAAGGGACTTTATCTTGCACTTCGGACCGGAGGCGGCGTGTTTGGAGTGATCGGGATCGATCTGTCCGAAAAACCGCTGGATGCCTTTGAAAACAGTGTGCTGCTTTCCATTCTGGGCGAAGGTGCGCTGGCCATCGAAAACCGCAGAAATGCGCTGGAAAAAGAGCAGGCAACCGTGCAGGCAAAAAATGAAGAGCTGCGGGCAAACCTGCTACGCACGATCTCCCATGACCTGCGTACCCCGCTGACTTCCATTTCCGGCAATGCCAGCAATCTGCTTTCCAACGGAGAAACGCTGGATACAGAGACCCGGAACAAGATCTGCACCGATATTTTTGACGATGCACAATGGCTGATTGGTTTAGTGGAAAATCTGCTTTCCATCACCCGCATTGAGGATGGGCGGATGAATCTGCAGATCTCGCCGCAGCTGATGGACGAAATGATCGAAGAAGCACTGCATCATGTCAACCGGAAAAGCTGTGAACACACCATCACAACACAGTATGGGGACGAGATCCTCCTAGTCAATGTGGATGCACGGCTGATCATGCAGGTCGTTGTCAATCTGGTGGATAACGCCATCAAATACACCCCCGTGGGCTCGGTCATTCAGATTTCGGCTTACCGGAAAGACCATCAGGTCGTAGTGGAGGTGGCAGATAACGGCCCCGGTATTCCGGATCGCGCAAAAGCACAGGTGTTCGAGATGTTTTATACCGGGCAGAGCCGCATCGCAGACAGCCACCGCAGCCTTGGCTTGGGCTTGCCCCTCTGCCGTGCAATCCTGACGGCTCACGGCGGAACATTGACCTGCGTGATAACATTCCCAATGGCAGTGTCTTTTCCTTCGCATTGCCGCAAAGCGAGGTGAACATTCATGAATAAGCCGTCCATTTTGGTCGTAGAGGATGATGTTCCTGTACGGTGTCTGATTACAACGACCCTGAAGACCCACGGCTATAAATATCTGACTGCTTCCAATGGGGAAACGGCGATCATGATGACTACCAGCCACAATCCGGACATCATGCTGCTGGATCTTGGGCTGCCCGATATAGACGGCATCGAGGTCATCCGCAGCGTCCGCACATGGTCGAACCTGCCCATCATTGTCCTGAGTGCCCGGAGCGAAGATTCTGATAAGATCGAAGCGCTGGACAACGGCGCAGACGATTATCTGACAAAGCCGTTTTCCGTGGACGAGCTGCTGGCGAGACTGCGTGTAACGCAGCGCCGATTGAATCTGCTGGCTTCTGACGGCATAAACAGTCCGGTTTTTGTCAATGGTCCTTTGAAGATCGACTTCTCGGCCGGGTGCGTCTGGCTGGGTGAGAATGAATTGCATCTGACCCCCATCGAGTACAAGCTGCTGTGTGTGCTGGCGCATAATGTGGGCAAAGTGCTGACGCATACCTCCCTCACACAGCAAATATGGGGAAGTACGCAGGAAAATGACATTGCTTCCTTGCGAGTTTACATGGCATCCCTGCGCAAAAAATTGGAACGATACCCGGATGCGCCGCATCTGATCCAGACCCATGTTGGTGTCGGATACCGGATGCTGCGCGCAGAAAATGATGAAGCATAGTAAAAAAACAGGGTGCGCCCTGCGGACGCACCCTGCCAAAAGCCACATGCGATAGCGATATGTACAGCAGGGAGTTCCCCGTCGGGAACGCCCTGTTTTTCTTTGTTGGTAGTGTGATGAGCCTGTTCCGCCTGCCATACTGAGGCATTTTTATGCGTTATTTTTTCATGGAGCTGTTTTGCAGCAGCCCCTCTCTGCCGTTAGCGGTTCTTATAAAGTTTCAGGTGCGGTCAACGCGCTTTTTGCCGAGGTATGCGGCCTTGACCTGTTCATTGGTCAGCAATTCAGCACCTGTGCCGGAAAGGGTCAGGGTGCCGGTCTCCAGCACATAGGCGTAATCGGCCACCTTCAGGGCCATGTTGGCGTTCTGTTCGTTCAGCAGCACGGTGATGCCCTGCTGGTTCACGGTGCGGATGATATCAAAAATCTCCCGCACCACGATGGGCGCAAGGCCGAGGCTTGGCTCGTCCAGCATGAGCAGCTTCGGCTTGCTCATCAGGCGCGGCCCACGGCCAGCATCTGCTGCTCGCCGCCGGAAAGGGTGCCGGCGCTCTGCCAGCTGCGCTCCTTCAGGCGGGGGAACAGACTGTACACCCACTCAAGGTCTTTCTCGGTTTCGGCCTTATCCTTGCGCAGGTATGCGCCGATCTTCAGATTTTCCAGCACAGTCAGGTCGGCAAACACCCGGCGGCCTCCGGCGACATGGCAATGCCGCTGGCCACGATCTGGTCGATGGGCTTGCCCAGCAGTTCCTGCCCGTTCCACAAAATGGAGCCGCTCTGTGCCTTTACAAGGCCGGAAATGGTGCGCATCAGGGTGGACTTGCCTGCGCCGTTGGCACCGATCAGGGTAACGATCTTGCCGTCCGGCACGTTCAGCGACACACCGCGCAAGGCCTGAATGCCGCCATAGGAAACATGTAAATCCTTGATCTCAAGCATCTTCGTCCACCCCCAGATAAGCGTCGATCACCCGCGGGTCGTTCTGCACCTCGGCGGGCGTACCCTCGGCGATCAAGCGGCCAAAGTCCAGCACATAGACCCGGTCGGAAATATCCATCACCAGATCCATGTGGTGCTCGATCATGAACACGGTCAGTCTGAAATCAGTGCGGATACGGTCAATAAAGGCGGTCAGTTCTTCGGTCTCCTGCGGGTTCATACCGGCAGCAGGCTCATCCAGCAGCAGCAGCTTCGGCTCGGTGGCAAGGGCGCGCGCGATCTCCACCCGGCGCTGCAGGCCGTAGGGCAGGCCAGTAGCCAGTTCATTGCGCACATCCTCAAGTCCCAGCATATGCAGCAGGTTTTCGCACTCCTCGCGCTGGCGCTTTTCCTCGTCTGCATTCAGCCGGAAGGTAGCGCTCAGCAGGTTGGCCGAGCGGCGGCAGTGCTTGGCGATGAGCACGTTCTCAAACACGGTCTGGCTCTTCCATAGACGGATATTCTGGAAGGTGCGGGCAATACCCATCTGGGTGATCTTATCGGGCGTGGGGGCGATCATGTGGGAATACTTGCTCGCGTTCTGGCCCTTATAGAGCTTTTTCATCTTGCCGTGGGGCGTGTTCTCAATGATCTTGCGTCCCTCGAACCACACCGCGCCGTTGGTGGGCGCATACACGCCGGTGACAACGTTGAACGCGGTGGTCTTGCCAGCACCGTTGGGGCCGATGAGGGAGACGATCTGATCTTTATCCACCTTCAGGTTCAGATTATCCACAGCCACCACGCCGCCAAACTGCATCGTGGCGTTTTCAATGGTCAATACGTTTTCACTCATTTGGAACGCGCCTCCTTTTTGGCAGTTTTTGCAGTGGATGCGGGCTTTTTCTGGAACAATTCACGGTCGCCCATGATGCCCTTGCGGAAGAACAGCACCACCGCCATAATGATGATGCTGAACACCACCATGCGGAAGCCGGAACGCAGCAGCGGCACACGGAAGCCGCCGATCCAGGTCTCGTTGTCGAGGAAGCGCAGCAGCCACTCGGAGCTGGCGATGAACAGGAAGGACGCGATGATGGAACCGGACACCGAGCCAATGCCGCCAATGACCACGATCAGCAGGATCTCGTAGGTCATGCTGGATTTGAAGGTGGTGGCCTGCACGCTGGCCTGATACATGGCAAGCATTGCGCCGGAGATACCGGCAAAGAAGCTGCTGATGATAAAGCTCATGCGCTTGTGGCTGGCAAGGTTGATGCCCATGGCTTCGGCAGCGATCTCGTCATCACGGATGGCTTTGAAGGCACGGCCATAGGTGGAGTTGATGAGCAGCAGAATGATGGCGATGCAGATGCCGGAGAAGAGGAAGGGCATCACGGTTTCCAGATGCAGGGTCGTGCCGCCCAGCGAAAGGTTGAAGCTGGCAAAGCTGGTAAAGCCGTACAGAAGGTTGGAGCCGTTGGTCAGCGGGCCAAAGCCTCGTAAACCACGGCGGCACGGATGATCTCGGCAAAGCCAGTGTAGCAATGGCAAGATAGTCGCTCTTGAGCTTCAGCACCGGCAGGCCGATGAGGAAGGCGAACAGCGCTGCGATAAAACCGGCCAGGATCAGGCAGAACACAACGCCCAGCAGCAGGCCGAAGCCGCCCAGAGGTTTGGAGAGCAGTTCCGGGATGGAGAAGCCGATGCCGCCGTTTGCATAGCGCTGATAGATGGACTTCTGCGAAGCGGCGGGAATGGTGAGGATGGCGTAGGTGTAGGCACCCAGCAGCATAAAGCCTGCCTGACCCAGACTGAACAGGCCGGTAAAGCCGTTCAGCAGGTTCATGGAGACAGCCACCAGTGCATAGATGGCACCCTTGCGCAGCACGGTGAGCAGCATGGAGGGCACAAAGCTCAGGTTATCCAGTGCCAGCAGCACCACCAGCAGAGCGGCCAGCGCCAGTGCGGCCCGGAGATAGATGCGTTTTTTCTCTTGTTTCATGGTCATCACACTTTCTCGGTCAGGTTTTCACTGAACAGGCCGGTAGCTTGACGGCCAGCACCACGATCAGCAGTGCAAAGGTGAACGCATCGCTGAAGGTGGTGGCACCGGCACCCTTGATCAGGCTTTCGCAGATGCCGATGATGAAGCCGCCGATGACAGCGCCCGGAATGGAACCGATGCCGCCGAACACCGCAGCCACAAAGCTTTCAGGCCGGGCATCGCACCCACAGTGGGGGTGACTGCCGTGTAGTTGGAAAAATACATCATGGAGCCGATGGCCGCAAGAAAGCTGCCCACCGCAAAGGTAAAGGAGATGACATTGTTGATCTTGATGCCCATCAGCTGGGCGGTCTCAAAATCGCGGGAAGCGGCGCGCATGGCCATGCCGATCTTGGTCTTCTGGATCAGGGTAACAAGTGCTGCCACCAGCACAATGACGAGGAACGGCGTTACCACCGTCACCCGCTTGGTCTGGCAGCCCAGCACCGTGACGGTGTCGCTGATCCACGGCAGGGCAGGGTACTGCTTGGCCAGACCGCCGGTGACATACCACATCGAGTTCTGCAAAAGGTAGGACATACCGATCGCGGAGATCATTACCGACATGCGCGGCGCAGTGCGCAGGGGCTTGTAGGCGATCTTTTCCACTGCGATGCCCAGCAGTACCGTTGCCACCACCACCAGCGGGATGGAAATGGTCAGCGGAAGGGAAGCAGTAGCGTACACCATCAGAAAACCGGCTACGGTAAAGATATCGCCGTGGGCAAAGTTGATCAGGCGCAGGATGCCGTACACCATCGTGTAGCCAATGGCGATCAATGCATACTGGCCGCCCACCGAGATACCTGCCAGCAAATAGGCAGAAACTTTGCAGCCATAAGGGGAACCCTCCATTTCTTACAACTTTTAATAAAATAAACTCCTCCAGTCACCTCCGGTGACAGCCCCCTCAGGGAGGGAGCCAAACCTGCCGGAAAGCTATAAAAAGGCTCCCTCGTTGAGGGAGCTGGCAACGCCGTCAGGCGTTGACTGAAGGAGTTTACAGGTTCAAATCAGCCTTCCACGCTCTGAGTCTTGACGAACTCAAATGCGCCGTCGGCAGCTTTCTTGATGTAAGCCATATCCTTGTTGGCATCACCGGTGGTCTGGTCAAAGGTGATATTGCCGGTCACGCCGTCGTAATTTACGCCGTACAGAGCATCGCGGATGGCGGTGCCGTCGGTGCTGCCGGCTGCTTGATGGCTTCCAGAGCCACCATGTAGCCGTCGTAGCCCAGTGCAGAAACAGCTGCCACGATGTCATTGCCGCCGTTGTTGGTCAGCTTCTGGCTGTCGGCGTTCAGCCACTCCTTAAAGCCGGTCACGAACTCCTTGGCTGCGCCGGAATCATCGTTCTCATCAAAGAAGGTGGAGCAATACACCTGCACGCTGGTGCCCTTCTGGCATCCAGAATAACGCTGGACTCCCATGTGTCGCCTGCGGTAATGGGTTTGTCAAAGCCTGCAGAAGCAGCTTGTGTGATGATCTGGGCGGCGTAGGTGGTGGCGCAGGGAGCAAAGATCACATCTGCACCGGCGTTGATGGCGTTCTGGATGTAGGCGGAGAAGTCCGAGGTGCCCTCGGGGAACTGCTCGCTGGTAACAGTGCCGCCCAGATCCTCAAAAGCGTTGACGAAGTAGGTGGCCAGACCGGAGCCGTAGTCCTCGCCCAGCATGCTCAGCACGTAGGCGTTGGCAGCACTGAATTCATCCTTTGCAAAGTTTGCCATGACCGAGCCCTGGAACGGGTCAAGGAAGCAGACACGGAAGTAGTAGGGGTTGGCCTCAGTCACGGCGGGGTTGGTGCAGGAGCAGCCAATGGCCGGGATGGAAGCGGACTGGAAGGTGGGAGCGGCTGCAATGGAAACACCGGAGCCGTAGCTGCCCAGCACGATGGAGACTTTCTTGGAGACCAGCTCCTGTGCAGCAGTCACGGCCTTATCGGTGCTGGACTGGTTATCCACTTCCACCAGCTCCACGTTATAGGTCTCACCGCCGATCTCCACGGTGGGAGCAAGGCTGTTGGCATACTCGACACCCAGCACTTCCTGCTTGCCGCCTGCGCCGTTATCACCGGAAGCCGGTTCAAACACGCCGATCTTAATGGTCTTGCCGCCTGCAGAAGAGCCGCTTGCGGAACCGCCAGAAGAAGAGCAGCCTGCCAAAGCTGCTGCTGCGGCGGTGATGCCTGCCGCTTTCAGGAAATCACGACGCGAAATGAATGCTTTCATAAGAATTGCCCCCTCTATTATTTCTTGACACTTTCCCAGATAAAACAAGAAAAACCCGCAACGACGCAGTGATCCTCAGATCCTGCATCGTTGCGGGTTTCTTAACATTGTTTTAGCACATAAAAAGGAACTTGTCTAGGCTGAATATGAATTTTTTTAAATTTTCGTCAGATGATAAAAAGAAACTGTATTTGAATAGCGTGCATTTTGGGCGGTTTTGATACAGACTGTCTTTTGACTGAATACAGATTTGCCGTAAGGGTCATACTTTAATCCGCTGCACGTCCCAGCCGCATCTTGAAATCGCTGTAGCCGAACTTCACCAGCTCCCGGCAGGTGCCGTTTTCGTCCATTGCCCAGATGGGCGGCAGCGGCATCCCGTTGAAGGTGTTGTTCTTGCAGGTGGTGTAGATGGCCATATCGCCGAAAATGAGCCTTTGCCCCTCGGTGAGCGGGGAGGCAAAGCTGTAGTCGCCCACCACATCCCCGGCAAGGCAGGTGGGGCCGCCAAGGCGGATGAGGTACGGCTTTTCGCCGGGGTCTCCGGCATCCAGCAGCGGCGGGCGGTAGGGCATCTCGATCACATCCGGGGTGTGGCAGGCCGCAGACATGTCCAGAATGGCAAGCTCGTCTCGCCATTTTGCAAAGTATCCAGCACAGTGGTAACAAGATACCCGGCGTTCAGCGCCCATGCTTCGCCCGGCTCCAGATACACCTGCACGCCGTACTTTTTCTGTGTTTCGGTAATGCACTGTTCCAGCGTGGCAAGGCGGTAGCCGGGGCGGGTGATATGGTGCCCGCCGCCAAAGTTGAGCCACTTCATCCGGGGCAGAAGATCCCCGAACTTTGCTTCCACCGCCGCCAGCGTCAGGGCCAGTGCATCGGCATCCTGCTCGCACAGGGTGTGGAAGTGCAGTCCGTCCAGTAATTCGGGCAGGGCCGGGTCTGCCTGCACGGCGGCATCCCACTGGGCGCGGGTGGTGCCAAGGCGGCTGCCCGGGGCGCAGGATCGTAAATTGCATGGCCTTCCTGCGTGGAGCACTCCGGGTTCAGCCGCAGGCCCACGCTCTTGCCCGCCGCCTTTGCTGCCGGGCCGAACTTTGCCAGCTGGCTGGGCGAATTGAACACGATGTGGTCGGCGTACTGCAGCAGCTCCGCGAACTCGTCTGCCCGGTAGGCCGCGCAGAACACATGGTTCTCTTTTTCCGGCAGCTCTTCTTTGCCAAGGCGGCTCTCGTACAGGCCGCTGGCCTCGGTGCCCGCCAGATAAGGAGCCAGCACCGGGTAAACATTAAAGTTGGAAAAAGCCTTCTGCGCCAGCAGAATTTTGCAGCCGGTGCGCTGCTGCACCCCCAGCAGAAGTTCGCCGTTGCGGCGCAGCTGCCTTCGTCCAGCAGGTAGCAGGGGGTGGGCAGAGAGGCAAGCGCTTCCCAAGAAAGGTTTGTAAGGCCCGCAAAGGGCGGGCGGGTATCGGCCAGCCGCATCAGTCCACCAGCGCCGGGCTGTGGCTCTCGGAGCGGGGCAGGCCGTACTTGTCCAGAGCGTCCAGATACGGGTCCGGATCAAACTCTTCCACAGTGTGCACGCCCTTGGTGGTCCACTTGCCGGTGAGCAGCATCAGTGCGCCGCACATGGCCGGTACGCCGGTGGTGTAGCTGATGGCCTGAGAGCCGACCTCCTTGTAGCACTCCTGATGGTCGCACACATTATAAATATAGTAGGTCTTTTCCTTGCCGTCCTTCTTGCCGGTGAAGATGCAGCCGATATTGGTCTTGCCCTTGGTGCGGGGGCCAAGGCTGGCGGGGTCCGGCAGCAGAGCCTTGAGGAACTGGATGGGCACGATCTCCTGCCCGTTGAAGTTGACCGGGGTGGTGGACAGCATGCCCACATCCTCCAGACAGCGCATGTGGTCGAGATAGCTCTGGCCAAAGGTCATGAAGAAGCGGATGCGCTTTGCCTCCGGGATGTTCTTGGCAAGGGACTCGATCTCCTCGTGGTGCAGCAGGTACATATCCTTGTCGCCCACCTGATCGAAGTTGTATTCCCGCTTGATGCTCATAGCCGGGATCTCCACCCAGTGGCCGTTCTCCCAGTAGCTGCCGGGAGCGGACACCTCGCGCAGGTTGATCTCCGGGTTAAAGTTGGTGGCAAAGGCATAGCCATGGTCGCCGCCGTTGCAGTCCAGAATATCAATGGTGTCAATGGTGTCGAACTCGTGCTTTTTGGCGTAGGCGCAGTAAGCTGGGTCACGCCCGGGTCGAAGCCGCTGCCCAGCAGGGCGGTCAGGCCGGCTTCCTCAAACTTCTTTGCGTAGGCCCACTGCCAGCTGTAATCAAAGTAGGCGGAGAAGCCTGCTTCCTTGCAGCGCTTCTCATAGATGGCACGCCACTCCGGGTCGTCGGTGTTCTCCGGCTCGTAGTTGGCGGTGTCCATATAGTTTACGCCGCAGGCAAGGCAGGCATCCATGATGGTCAGGTCCTGATAGGGCAGGGCAATGTTCATCACGAGGTCGGGCTGATAAGCCTTGATGAGGGCGATCACCTCGTCCACCTTGTCGGCATCCACCTGTGCGGTGGTGATCTTGGTAGCGGTTTTAGGGGCCAGCTCTGCAGCCAGCTTGTCGCACTTGGACTTGGTACGGCTGGCGATGCAGATCTCGGTGAATACCTCGGGTACCTGACAGCACTTGTGGATGGCAACGGAGGCCACGCCGCCGCAGCCGATGATCAGAACTTTGCTCATGATTTTTCTCCTTTATGTCAATGTATGCAAATTCGGTCAGACCTGAAAGCCGGGCCAGCCCTTGTCCAGCGCGATCAGCGTTTCGCGCAGCACCTTGCAGGCGGTGGCGGTGGAAACGCCGGTGGTATCCAGCGTGGGAGCCAGCTCGTTGAGGTCTGCGGCTACGATGTTGGCTTTCGTCACGGTGCGGATGGCATCCAGCAGCTGCAAAAAGCTCACGCCGCCGGCTTCGGGCGTGCCGGTGCCGGGGAAGCAGGAGGGGTCCAGACAGTCGAGGTCGATGGTCAGGTAGACGGGCACCTTGCTCTCGCACAGCTGTTCCGTCAGCTCGGCAAGGCCGGTAAAATCGAATTTGTGCATCTCGGTGTGCTGGGCTGCAAACTCGAACTCGGCGCGGTCGCCGCTGCGGATGCAGAACTGATGGATGCGGCCGTCGCCCACCAGCTCATGGCAGCGGCGCAGCACGCAGGCGTGGCTCAGCTTTGCACCAAGGTAGTCGTCCCGCAGGTCGGCGTGGGCATCAAAGTGCACGATGTGCAGATCCGGATATTTCTTCACAGCAGCCCGCACGGCACCCAGCGTCACCAGATGTTCACCGCCCAGCAGCAACGGGAACTTGCCGTCCTGCAGGATCTCCTCTGCGCGGGCTTCGATGTCCGCAAGGGCGCTCTCGCTGGAGCCGAAGCACAGCTCCAGATCGCCGCTGTCGAAGATGTCAAAATCGGTCAGGTCGGCATTCTGGTAGGGGCTGTAGGTCTCCAGACCATAGCTTTCGTGTCGGATGGCCGCCGGGCCGAACCGTGCGCCCGGGCGGTAGCTGGTGGTGGAATCGTAGGGCGCACCGTACAGCACGATGCTGGCGGCGCGGTAGCTGCTGTCACAGCCGATGAAGTTTTCAATGTTGGGTTGCATCAGTGTTCCTCCACTTCCCGCAGCATTTCCTCAAGGAATGCCGGCAGGTAAAATGCGCCGACATGCAGCCGGGCAGTGTAATAGCGGGTGCGCATGTTCAGTGCCTTCCATGCGTCTGCATCCAGATCATCGATGGGATGATACTTTTGCTGGCAAAGCCGAACAGCCAGTACCCAGCCGCAAAGGTGGGAATGTGTGCCTGATACACTCGGCTGATGGGGAAGGTGGACGCAATGCGCTTGTGGCTGCGCTGCATGGCGCTGGCATCCTCGGCATAGAAGGGGCTGCCCTGCTGGTTCACCATGATGCCGTCCGCTTTCAGGGCGTTGAAGCAGCTGCCGTAGAACTCGCGGGTGAACAGACCCTCGGATGGGCCGAAGGGATCGGAGGAGTCCACGATGATGAGGTCGTACTCCTCCTCGCAGCGGCGGATATACTTGAGGGCGTTCTCAAAATAGATGTGCACCCGGCGGTCATCCATGCGGCAGGCGTTGCTGGGCAGGAAGGCGCGGCAGGCTTCCACCACCTGCGGGTCCATCTCCACAAGGTCGATGCGCTCCACCCGGTCGTAGCGGGTCAGCTCCCGCACCACGCCGCCGTCACCGGCACCGATGACAAGGATGTCTTTTGCCTGCTTGTGCACCGCCATGGGCACATGCACGATCATCTCGTCATAGATGAATTCGTCGCGCTCGGTCAGCATCACATTGCCGTCCAATGTGAGCACCCGGCCAAACTCCGGCGTTTCAAAAATATCGATGCGCTGGTAATCGCTCTGCTTGGAGTAGAGCTGTTTGTTCACCCGGATGCTGTGCTTCACGTCCGGGGTGTGAAACTCGGAAAACCAAAATTCCATCTGCATTCCCTCCTTATGCCAGAACGTTCAGCCGCTCGATGTCCGGGTCCTCGGGGCCGGTCATGCTGCAGCCCTTGGCCTTGGCGTACTCGATGTAGTTCAAAATTTCCTTGGTGATGCGCTCGCCCGGGGCCAGAATGGGAATGCCCGGCGGGTAGCACATGACGAACTCGCTGCACACCATGCCCTCGGTCTCCCGGAGCGGCAGGCTCTTTTTGGGCGCATAGAACGCCTCCTGCGGGCTGGCAGCCACAACGGGGTCGATGTATTCCTGACTCAGCAGGCCGGAGCCATCGGTCTGGTAGCGGCGCTTGATCTCGGCCAGCGCGCTGACCAGACGCTCCACCTCCTGCGGGCGGTCGCCGATGGAAAGATAGGCAAGGATGTTGCCAATGTCGCCGAACTCGATCTGGATGTCGTACTCATCGCGCAGGATGTCGTACACCTCAATGCCTGCAAGGCCGATATCCAGCGTGTGGACGCTGAGCTTGGTGGTATCAAAGTCAAAAACGGAGTCGCCGTTGCACAGCTCCTTGCCAAAGGCGTAGTAGCCGCCCACGGCGTTGATCTCCTCGCGGGCATACTCGGCCATGTCGGCCACTTGGTGGAATACCTGCCGCCCGCGCTGTGCAAGGTTGCGGCGGGAGATATCCAGACTGGACATGAGCAGGTAGCTGCCGGAGGTGGTCTGGGTCAGGTTGATGATCTGCCGCACATAGCCCGGGTGCACATTGGGGCCGATGAGCAGCAGGCTGGACTGCGTTAAACTGCCGCCGCTCTTGTGCATGGAGACGGATGCCATATCAGCCCTGCCGCCATGGCAGACACCGGCAGGCCGCCGCCAAAGTAGAAGTGGGTGCCGTGGGCTTCGTCCGCAAGGCAGAGCATCCCGCATCGTGGGCCATTTTTACGATGGCGCGCAGGTCAGAGCAGATGCCGTAGTAGGTGGGGTTATTCACCAGCACAGCCACAGCATTCGGATGCTCTTTAATGGCCTTTTCCACCTGTTCCCGCTTCATGCCCAGCGAGATGCCAAGCGCTTGTCCACCTCGGGGTTCACATACACCGGCACCGCGCCGCACAGTACCAGTGCGTTCAGCACACTGCGGTGCACATTGCGGGGCAGAATGATCTCATCGCCGCGCTTGCAGGCGGTAAGCACCATGCTCTGCACACTGCTGGTGGTGCCGCCCACCATGAGGAACGCGTGGGCAGCGCCAAAGGCATCTGCGGCCAGCTCCTCTGCTTCCCGGATGACCGATACCGGGTGGCAGAGATTATCCAGCGGCTTCATGCTGTTCACATCCACGCCCACGCACTGCTGGCCCAGAAAGGCGGTCAGCTCCGGGTTGCCGCGGCCTCGCTTGTGGCCGGGCACATCAAAGGCACCACCCGCATTTTGCGGAACTGTTCCAGCGCTTCATAGATGGGCGCACGGTTCTGGTTCAGCCGGAACCGTGTTCGGTTCTCACTCATGTTTTTCCTCCGTCCCTGATCCCGATGCAAACAAAAAAGCGCAAGTACCGCACAAAAAGTGCAGACTTGCGCTTTGAAAAGCATTTGAATGCGCCGCCAAGACCCCCGGAAGAAACACCAGAGTACAAAGGCCGCTTCGCATGATTCAAAAAAAGACGGGATTATGAGAGTCTATATAGCAATTCTGCTTTTACTGCTCTTTATTGACCGTTTCACAAGTCTGCACACTGACTGCGCAATTTCATGGTTGTAAAGGAACCAACTTATAAAATTTGAGCTGCTACGCTCAATCAATAATGGCGGCTGTGCCGCCGGTCGGCAGTGGACCCGGCTGTCCGTATGGCCTTAGCCCCGCTGGGCGGTCCATGGTAAATTGCTTTGAAAAGACTCTGCTATGCTTTGTCTCTCAAAATCAAATGTGATTTTATCATGCACAGAAAGCGTTGTCAATGATTTTTTTGAAGAAAAATTTAAAAAATCAATGTACAGAGTACCAACCTGAATACCGTTGCAAAATATTATGATGCACGGTACACGATGGTTACTACGGTTCTTATTGTTCTGCTGATCCTTGCACTGCTGGAGATCGTCCTGCTGAACGGTGCCGCAGCTGTTCGAATCCATCCTCGAGAGTGAGACTTAAGATGCCGGGCAAAACAAAAAAACAGCGTAATTTCTACGCTGGTTCTTTTGGTGGGCGCGGGTGGATGTCGCGAGCCGCGCATCTAAAAAAGCCCCGCAGGGCTTTTTGCCCGCCGGACTATTCGGCGGCCGATGCTGTTCGAACCCACCCGCCCAGTGAGTCTGGCTTTGCAGCAAAACAAAAACCTCAGCGTACTTACATACGTTGAGGTTTTGGTGGGCGCGGGTGGATGTCGCGAGCCGCGCTGCTAAAAACAGCCCACCGGGCTGTTTTTGCGCCATCTTCAGCGATGTCGCCGCAGCTGTTCGAATCCACCCTCGAGAGTGAGACTTAAGATGTCGGGCAAAACAAAAACCAGCGTAATTTCTACGCTGGTTCTTTTGGTGGAGCGAAGCAACCTAAATCCGAACCATTGCCCTCTGGGGCATCTTTGGCAACAATCTCATCGAACGTGATGGTTTTTGTGCCGTCTTTGTAGTTGAATGTAATCAAAACTTTTTCATCATAGAGATAAACAGCATTCACGAACGTATTGATAAGCGTTTCCCGGTGGCTTTTCACGTTCGGTCGAGTTTGCGGAAGTTGGTGAGCCAAAATTTCACAAAATCTGCGCTGACTTTCGGTTTCGCCAGCTTTTCTTCCGCGATGCGGATTTCCAACTCTTTCTGCTGAGCCTCCAACTTTTCCAAGCGTCCTTTGGTCGAGCTGGTCAGTACACCTGCCTGAATCGCATTTAACAGATTCTCGATGCCGTTCTCTATATCCTTCATCTGCTTTTCCAGCAGGGGCAGCACCGTGTTCTCCTGTTCCTGAAGAATCATCACCGCATCCACGATGGACTGGATACTGTCATCGTCACGAATCATCTTCATGGTTTCGTTGACTACCAGATCTTCCAGCCACTCTTTGCGGACGGTCTTTTTCTTGCAGGTCTTGAAACGCTTCGCGGTGGCGCACTTATAATAATGATGAACGACCTTGTTTCTACCCGTACCGCACTCGCCGAACATCATCGCACCGCACATTCCGCAGAACAGCTTGGTGGTGAGCAGATAATCATCCTCGGCCTTGTGGCGGGCAGGAGCACGGCTGTTCTTTTTGATTTTCAGCTGCACTTCCTCAAACAAATCCTTGTCCACGATGGCCGGGATGCTGTCGGGCATTACGATGTCCTTGAAGTGGTTTTCTCCGATGTAACGTTTGTTCGTCAGCAACTTCTGAACACTGTTATAGGTGAACTTCTGGTTGCGGTTGGTAGTCACACCGCTGTCGTTCAGCCAGTTCATCAGCTCCTTCATGGTCGCGCCATCGTTGTACCGCTGAAAGGCTTCCACCACAAAGGGGGCTTTCAGTGGGTCAATTTGAAAGAACTTTTCCTCGTCCACCTTGAAGCCAATGGGAATCGTGCCGCCGTTGTACTTGCCCTTCAGAACATTCTCGGTCATGCCACGCACGACCTTTTCAGAAAGTTCTGCGGAATAGTATTCAGCCATGCCGGTCAGCATACTCTTGACCATGATACCCGCAGGGCTGTCAGAGATAGGCTCCGTGGCAGATACCAGCTTGACATGATTTCGTTCCAACTGATACTCATAGTGGGCCGAATCATAGCGGTTTCGGGCAAAACGGTCGAGTTTCCAGACCAGCACAATGTCAAACAACCGTTTCTCGCTGTCCTTGATCATCTGCTGGAAATCCGGGCGGTTGTCGGTTTTGGCGGAAAGGGCGCGGTCAATGTAGTGCTTAACTACCGTGATGCCGTTCTTTTCGGCATAAGCCGTACATTCACGAATCTGCCTCGATGGATTCCTCGCGCTGATTATCGCTGGAATAGCGGGCGTAAATCACGGCGGTCATGCAAACACCCCTTTCACTTCATTCTCCGCAGGCGGCGCACAAGGTCGGATGCACTGTACAGAACACGGGCCACCGACACGGCATCCCCGCCCACGATGTAGAACACCGAGTAGTTGTCCACCAGCATCTGCCGCAGCCCTTGAGTGCGCTCCGGCTCACTTTCCACTAGCGCACAGCGCTCTGGCAGGATGTTCAGGGATTGGATGGCTTCTGCAATACGATTATACTGCCCCATAGCCGTGTCAGGCTCCAGCAGACGGTCAGCAATATAGCTGTAAATCTGCTCCATATCGCTGAGGGCTGCACGAGAAATTTTCACGTCATACTGCTTCATCTGTGCTGTTCCCTGAATTGTGCGAATGCGCTTGCCGCATCCACGGTATCACCGTTCTGAATTTCCTTAATGCCTACCTGCAAGGCTGCATGAAGCTGATCATCGGTCATGGTGTCAGCATTCAGAGCCGCAGGAGCTTTCGGCAGGGACAGAGAAAAGGGGATGCCGCCAGTCAGGGTGATCTGGCGCAGGTACATATCAATGGCGGTTGCCATCGGGATGCCGAGCTGCTTCAGCACATCCTCGGCCTGCTGCTTGACGGTAGGGTTCACACGGAGATTGAGCGTCATTGTTTTTCCATGGTTATCACCTCGGATTTATTGTAACGTATTTTGCGTTGCAAGTCAATTCGAGGTGAACGCGCAAATGAAATTCTCCATATCGCACAATATATTCATCGTTAAATTGTTCAAAGCGCGGGATATTCACCCTCTATAATAAATTCTTGGAGTGTGCCTAGCTTTTGCTGAGTAGTAAGTTTGAATATTATCTCTCTTGGCTGCGACCATGGCAGACTGGAAGTTTAACCTTCAATAAACTATTTACTGTACAATTCTTTTAGAATACACCAAAGATTCATTATCACACCAACGCCACCAACAAGTGCAATGAGAATCCCTGCAACTACTGTAAGGCGAACATTTTGATTAAAGGCATACCATAAAAAATTAGTGTCCGCACAAAGTATAAGCAAAATTCCAACAATAAATATGCTTACCGATACGATTGCTGTAAGAATTTTTTTCATGTTACACTCTCCTTTGTGTATCACTGTTATTCTCCGAGAAAGTTCGACTCACATCCCTATGATAGTGAACACATCATTCGTTTCAAAACACTTTGCTGCCCAAGGAACTGCTTCTGCAATAATCTCTTTGCAAGTACATCCATCCGATTGACTTTTTGTTAAAATATTATCCCATTGTACTTTTGTAACGATTGTTATTCCATAAAAGTCAAACTCTGGAATCACTTCAAGAATCAGATCTGAAACATGGCGGCTATTCCATACTTCATCACTGATGCTAATAGATGTGTCAAGCCAGCACTTGTCATGATACTGCCCTTGTTGAAATTCCAAGTAGCAGCTGCTGTGTGAGGCTTTTCTTTGATCTTCGTCAATAAAATACTTCAAATTAGTTCACCCGTATTAGCAGATAGCTGTGGTCATCGCTATGTACTACAAGCGGAAAAGTTATATCAAATCCCATTGATCGTTAGCAATTCAACCCATCACAGTAACCATCTGGAAGTATTGATACTGATATTCGTCTTCTAATACAGCCTGCATCTCTTCCATGTATAACGGGTCTTTCAACAGTTTGAGATGAAATGCTCGCTCTCTCCAGAGTCGGACTCCAATTTGGGGAAAAATATATTCCGTTCCCAGTTGCAAGTCCTTTTCGTTGCAAATAACGTTGTCCTTTTTCATTAAGCTATCAATAATACACTCGGCGGTTGTATTAAACATATCCAGCCCGAACAATTTTATTGATGCCACTTTAGACAACTCTCTCTGGATTGCCGATTTCAGTTAGCTTTTCCGTTCCGATACTGCACCAGAAAGAACGAATCATTATCCATATATCGTCCGGTTATCAAATTAGGGTCATCGGTTTCCGCACAACGCTCCATTTGCATTGCTTCATCAGAAGAATTCGACCACTGTTTCTTCATTTGTAGAAGAGCATTTTCTAGCTCATCTGATGTCATACCTAATTTTAATTGTCCAATTCCAATATGTGGTATAATAATTATCTCTTTCATAACAAAACCTTATACCAAAAAGGTAAACCACACAAATGCAGCAGTTGCACATATCATCAGAACCAGTAGTATCGTACTTGCAAGTTTCTTCTCAATGGAAACTTTCTGATTTTCGCATAGGACAATCTGCTGAAGATTGTGAAATTCGGCTTCGCTGACATTTCCATTTAATGCTTTCCATGCAGTGCAGCGATCTGTAACCAGCAAAAAATCGGACAGCATTTCCATAAAGATGACAGCGAAAAATGCCAGAGAAAAGAACCACATCCCATTCCATTGAAGTTCTGTCAACACCCTCTGAAGGCTTGAAGGCTTTAATGACACTAACGAAATAATGTAAATCAACGTGTTGCAGAATTCTCTTGCTAATGGCCCTTTTTGTTTAAGAAAATCCATTTTCAACCCTTTCCTTACAAACGGAGTGACTTAACCACCAATAGCCTGATAGTAATCCGTTTTAGAACGAATCAAAGAACCGTTTGACTTGTATTCTTTGACAGTTTGATGGTAGCAATTTTCGAAATATGTATTCTATTTTTTCTGCATTGGAATCACCACTTTTTTGATAAAATTAGGAGCCATCACTTTCCGACAGCATTCGTCTAGGATTCTTGATGCTATTTCAGCATATTCTTCATCTGTAGAAATAGATTTCAAATATTTGTAAAGAGTATTTTTTTCTTCTGCCGCCCCAATATAGGGATAACCGGAATTCCCCAGCATCTCTTTTATTCAGGATTTTTCTACTGAAATCCGGATTCCAAATCCTCCCTCTGAGTATGCAATGCTTATCCATGTTTCATCTTTTCTTAGCAAAACGCCTGTCGAAACGCTTTCTGAAGCCGATGCCTCTTCAGCGTATCCTAAGGTTTTCAATTGGTCAATATATTTTTGTATTTCTTCTTCAGAGATATTATTATAAAAGATTGCATAATACCCAGCATTAGAACCATCCAATATATATTCTATCGTTCCACTTTCCGGCTCACAAATAAGCCTAGTGTATTCATTATCCGGCCAAACTGAAGTATAAATACATTTTACATCAGACGGATTGGTTCCTCCATGTGTAGCAAATTTTCCCTGACCTGAAAAACGAATGCAAAGAAAGACCAATATCAAAACTATAAAGGCAACCGCCATACTGCTAAAAAATTCCAATTTCTTATTCATTTGGCTTGCTCCATAATTCAAACGTACAAAGCCACGATTCTTTTCTTTCGACTCTAAAGAATCGTGGCTTTTATACCCATTATCTAATGCTTTTATTACGGAATCGTGATGTCGTAGGAAATGGAGAACTGGCCACCGTTTGCCAAAGCATTCAATTTGTTTTCAAGGAAATTATCTGCATTGGAATCACCTCCATCACGGTTTCCATTTTAGATGTTGATAATAGCAAAGCACAAATAGAAAAAATCCACAATATTGTAGCAAGACGGAGAAAAAATGTCACCAAAACGGTGTAAGCGCAAAGCAGGGATTGGTTCTTGATCTCTGTTGTGAGAGTTCACAAACGTCCGGGGTGCTGTTGCCGGAAGGATGCTTTCTTCAATTTTCTTCCAGAATTCTCTGCAAATAGCGGGCTGTTTATGCTTCTTGAGAATCCATCTAGTGAATACCGACACCCTCCATGATCTTTTCTATCCAATTTGTGGAAGAATCATTTTTCTCACTAAATGACCCCAAATAATGTGACGAACTCTCAACCTCTATTATTACACCATCCGGCATTCTGTATTTTTCTAAACTGAGATTCAAACCTTTAAGTGGGATTGTTCTAGCCAGTTGAGGGATAGAAACTGTATGGAGAATATCAATTTTTGATAAACCTCTATACGTTTCTGTCTTTTCGGCTTCACTTAGCAACCGTTCTGCATACTGATTTGAAATAACCTGTATGCGAAATTGTTCTTTTTCATCCTCGGTCATCTCAAGTGGAACGCGTGCAATGTGTCCACAATATAGGACGAAATTTTAGCGAAGTGCTCGTCAAAATCAGTGGTATCTTCGTTGGTCATATTTCTGTTCTACCCTCATTATAAGCTTTCCGGTCTGCTTAAAGTTACAGCTTTCAGCGTAAAGCTTCCGTAGTTTTTAATGCTAAACGATAGTTATCGAACTTTTCCACAGCTTTTGCAAAACCGTCGAGAAAAAGTTCTGTATCTTTTTCATTCGTACTACTTTACCCCATTATTAGAATTGAAAATTAGTAGCCCTTTGATATAAATAAGTAAACGATGAATCCACCCCACAAAACAACTTCAGCAATTATCAAACACTTCAAGTGTTGCTGCAATTTTTCGGGGTCAATTTCGCCTTTTTTCAGAAAATCATAAATTGAATTTCGCAATTTATCTATGTCTTCCTGCTTGATTTCCAGTTTCAAATAAAAATTTTTCCCGAAAAGGAGCTGGTGCATCCCATAATATATTGAAAGCAATATTAAAAATGAAGTAATACTTACAAGCGCTGGCTGGGTCCAGCTTATTGTCATACCTTCTACCGATGTAAGATTTCTATAAAAAACAATATCACTTAAACCAGCTACAAACAACAGAAAATTCCAAACCAAAAATGTATATAAAGTTTTCTTCATTGTCTATACCTTCTTTCACTACTGCCCACATCGCTGGCAATATCGAATTCCTACTTTATTTTTATGCTCTCAATTTTTACAAATCATCAAACCTACCCTCCTTGCTTTTTGTTTAGATAACGAAATTCAATCCTATTTTGTTTCATCCGTCTACAAAATTTCTCAAAATCGTATAGTTGCACATAAATTCCCATAAAGCTTGTAGCACAATCACGATTTTTTCTTTTCATTCAGATAAACCACCACGCAGTTCCAGCCAAAGGTTATCCATGGCCTGTTCCTCCGTCTTTTTTGCACGGCCTTTTGTCAGGTGAAAGTATATCGCCGTACCAATCAAAGGATGTTCCTCGCCATCGGTGAAGCCATAGCGGTACAGAAGATAGGTCTGCTCCCGCTGGCTCAGCCGTTTCAGAGCATCGTACAGTTCCCGGCGCGATTCCTGTTCTTCCATAATACTCTGCGGCTGCATGGCGTAGGGGTCGGCTATGGCTTCGATGCGCCGCAGTTGTTCCTCTCCCGGCAGAACATCGTCCAGCGAAACGCGCTGGTAGCAGATACCGTCCTTATCCTCCGTCACCATCCGCTGTTCAAAAGCGGCAAAGGCATCCCGTACCATGTCCATCATGGCGTTGCGGATGGCAGGAGCCGCATAGGTCAGGAACTTCATGCCGCGCGCTGCATCGAACTTCGGCACGGCCTTCCACAAGCCCATATTCCCTGCCTGTTTCAAATCGTCCGTGTCAAGGTTCAGGCCGGACTGTGCCAGATTCATGCTGCGGAAAAGGTCATTTGCCACCTTGCCGATAAAGGACTTGTTGTTTTCGATCAGGCTGTCCAGCGCGGTGGCATCACCTTTCTGTGCCAGCGCACAAAGCCGTTCATTCGTCTGCTTCATGGGCGTTTTCCCGCTCTGCGGCGGACTGCAAGATTCCCAGCAGACCGCCCCGCAGCTGTTCCAGTGCTTCCGGCGTAGCTCCTTCCATGCCCGAAACGCTGTCCAACATTGCATCCGTCAACTGCTCTGCCGTGATCGTTGGGTGCTGCACATCCTGCCCTTTGGTCAATTCGGTGAACATCTTCTCTGCCACTTTCTTACTCATAGCTTCCTGTTCGGCGTAATGGCTCCCGATACCCTTTTTGATCTCCTTGACCGCTGCCATGAAATACATCTCAATGTCATCAAGGTCGCCTTGGTACACAGGCTTCTCCGAAGGCTGATGTCCTTTGCAGCCTTGGCTGCTTCCGGGGTCTTGACCTTTGTGCGCAGAAGGGTACTCAATGTCGTGAGCATAGCGTTCTGTGCTGCGATGCCGGATGCAAAGGTATCATCAAAATACTGCGCTATGCGGTACGTAAGCTCTGCAAAGCGGGCGTTTTCCAGCAGCAGGTTGACCACCTCTGCATTGATGCGCCCTGTGTAGAGGTTCTTTGCGGCTTCTACGGACAAGCCCAGTTCGGCAATGTCGTAATTTTTGCGGTCGGGGATGTTGGTTTCTCCCAGCAGAAAATCCGTGGACACGTTGAACAGCCTTGCAATCCTCAGCACCTGCTCATGGGTCAGGGTTCCTTTCGCACCGCTGATGAAGCGGCTGATGGTGCTCTTGGAGCAGCCGATCTCCTTGGCAAGCTCTGGTTGGCTGATGTTGTGTTCTTTCATCAAGTCCGCAAGACGGATGTTGGATGGTGCGGGCAGATATTCCTGTGCCATGTGGTCGGCCCTCCTTTTTGAGCTTTTTCCTCATTATAATACGCTCTGCCGTTTTGTTCAATATACGGTTTCCCCTCTGCCCTTGCTGTTGCAAATCTGCAACCAGTAAGGGCTTTTTTCTTTTTCCGTTGCAGTTCTGCCGCTTTTTCGCCTTTCCTGCAAAATTTTCCGTATATTCAGGCAGGAAGCAAAAAACACCAGAGTTCCCACTTTGGGGATACTCTGGTGCAACACACGAAACAAAGGAGAAATGCCCTTGAGCCTGTATCAAACTGTCAAGTCCGCCATCACCGTTCGGCAGGTGGGAGAAATGTATGGTATGGAGCCAGACCGCCATGGCATGGTGTGCTGTCCGTTCCATTCCGACAGCGACCCCAGCATGAAGCTGAACGACACCTATTATTACTGTTTCGCTTGCGGGGCCAATGGAGATGCCATCGACCTCACCGCCAAGCTGTTCGACCTGAACCCCCGGCAAGCCGCCGAGAAGCTCGCAAGTGACTTCGGGCTTGACCCGGATAAGCCGCCCGCCAATGCCATCGCCCTGCCGCCGCCCAAGCGTGGCCTGACGGACGAGCAGTGGGCAGACATCGCCTACTGTCTGCGGGTGCTGACCGATTATCTCGACCTGCTGCACGACTGGCAGGAGCGCTACAAGCCCGCCACCCCGGAAGAACCGCTGGACGAGCGGTTCGTGGAAGCCCTCCACATGACCGAGACCATCGAGCACCTGACGGACTGCGTTGCATTTGGGACGCCCCAGCAGAAGGCCGTTGCCGCTGCACGACTGCTGTCCGGGTCGTACCTGCTGATGCTGGAGGAGCGCACCGACCGCCTTGCTCTGGCAAAGTGCGCTTGACGGTTTATTCACATGAAGTGGTGGGTATCACCGTGAGACCCACCACTTCACTTTTCTAAAGGAGATCCACCCTATGAAGAAAAACATTTCCCGCAACCCCTTATGGCCGGACTGGTACAACGGCAAGAAGATCGATGAAGTCCAGTTTGGCCGTGCCTTTCTGGAACAGTGGCCGCTGAAATGCGTCAACGGTACGCTGTACACGCTGGACGGCCCGGTAGAGGACGAAAGCGAGATCAAGCAGCGCATCTTGGAGAACATCGAGGAATATGTCACCTCCGGCCTGTCCAAAAAGGTCACCAACATTCTGGAGACCATCAAGCTGCTGGCCTTTTCCGACCCGTTCCCCATCGAGCAGGACTGCATCCATCTCCAGAACGGCGTGTACCATCTGCCGGACGCTCTTTTCAGGAGAGCCGCCTGTTCTGCCAGAACCGCCTACCTGTGAAGTACGACCCAAAAGCATCCAGCCTGACCTCTGGCTGACCTTTCTGCACGAGCTGCTGGACGATGCCGACATCCCCACCTTGCAGGAATATCTGGCTATTGCCTTATCCCCAGCACCAAAGGACAGAAGATGATGCTCATTGTCGGCAAGGGCGGCGAGGGTAAATCCAGAATCGGGCTGGTACTGAAACGGCTCATGGGGGATGCCGCCAGCAACGGCAGTGTCCAGAAAGTGGAGAACAACCGCTTTGCCCGTGCCGATTTGGAACGCCGTCTGCTGATGATCGACGATGACATGGACATGAACGCCCTGCCCAAGACCAATTATATCAAGACCATCGTGACCGCCGAAGCAAGCTGGACTTGGAGCGCAAGGGTGTCCAGAGCTACCAGCGGGATATTTACGCCCGGTTCCTCTGCTTTGGCAACGGTGCGCTGACCTCACTGTACGACCATTCGGATGGCTTCTTTCGCCGCCAGCTCATCCTGACCACCAAGGACAAGCCTGCCGACCGCACGGATGACCCTTTCCTCGTGGAGAAGATGTGCGCCGAGTTGGAGGGCATCCTGCTGTGGTGTCTGGAAGGGCTGCACCGGCTGGTGCAGAACAACTTCCGTTTCACGGTCAGCGAACGTGCCGCTGCCAACGTGGACACCATCAAGCGCAGCAGCAACAATGTCATTGACTTCATGGAATCCGAGGGCTACTTCCGCTTTAAGGCAGACTACTCCATCAGTTCCAAAGATTTCTATGAAATCTACAAACTGATGGTGCGAAGATAACGCCTGTCACAGCGTATCGGCGATCCGTTTCAGCGCAAGAACTGCGCCAGAATGACCAGCCGCTATAACCTTGA
>ENA-OQEX01000229-OQEX01000229.1-human-gut-metagenome-genome-assembly--contig:-NODE-229-length-32485-cov-6.329470_pt1 | contig 32485 bp, 30 predicted proteins | sample MGYA00242802_ERZ504649 | MGnify/ENA primary metagenome ERZ504649 (study PRJEB26092, sample SAMD00036194) | human gut metagenome | host: Homo sapiens | study: EMG produced TPA metagenomics assembly of...
GGCTTGACCACAAGATTTCTTTGGTCAGCTGTGTAGTATATACTTTAACCCGATTGGTCATTCCAATATGTATTTAACTAATCTTTCTTCTTAATCTTCTTTCCTTTATTCAGTTTTCAGGGTGTTTGAAAGAACACAGAGATGCACCATTAGCTCAGTTGGTAGAGCACCTGACTCTTAATCAGGGTGTCCCGGGTTCGAGCCCCTGATGGTGCACCAAGAGAAGTTGCAGGGGCTAATGAGAGCAAAGACCATTAGCCTTTGTGACGAAAGACAAGGCTCGTTGGTCAAGCGGTTAAGACTCCGGCCTCTCACGCCGGCAACGCGGGTTCGATTCCCGCACGAGTCACCAAAAGGTAAAAAAGCTGAAAGGCTTTTAAATACAAAAGAATAGTTGGTGTTGATGACGCTGAGGGTCCACCTGTTCCCATACCGAACACAGAAGTTAAGCTCAGTGGTGCCGAAAATACTTGGCTGGTGACGGCCCGGAAGATAGGGAGATGCCAACACAAAGCATACACCCAAACGGGTGTTTTGCTCTATATTCCTCCATAGCTCAGTCGGTAGAGCGCATGACTGTTAATCATGATGTCACTGGTTCGAGCCCAGTTGGGGGAGCCACAACAGAGTAGTCTTTTGACTACTCTGTTTTCTTTTTTATCTAAATTGGCTCAATTTCAATAGTTGGGGTAATCCGAAAAATAGAATATATGATAATTACAAGCGGCAGAGAATTATTCTATCGCTTATTTTTTAATCATATTAAGGTGTAAAAACATTAGTTGACAAAATTAACTTTATGCGTTACTATGAATTTGAAAGTGTTACGGTATTACCGCAACTTGATGCGTACAAATCAACGGCTTTCGCAACACTGAAATTATACCCCTTACGCTTACACCATTTACGGTAACGCTCAATAAATGCTTTTTCGCTGACAAGAGAAATGCAGTCGCAATGCCAGAAAGTTTCGATAAAATCAACCCATTTCCGGTGTTCGTCAGCTTTTTCGTGACTTGAGAACAGCTCGTTAACACCCGGAAAAACCTTGTCGGTTAAAGAGATAAGGTTATTCGACAAGGCAACAGAGTTCTTCATATAAAGATTGTATTGTCTGCTGAATAGCTTTAACTGTTGTCTGAGAGCATCCACAGGTGTGTATTCTCTCAGGTTAACCCAATTGTCAAGTCCGTATTTAGCGATTTTAATGGCGTCCTTTTTATCGGACTTAACCTTTCTAATCGAACCTCCACCGCTCTGGTGGATTAAAATGGGATTCAGAACACATACGTAAATCCCATATTCGTGAAGTGCTGTGGCAACAGGCTCGTGATAACGACCTGTAGCCTCCATAACGACTCTTGTGTCTTCACCGAGAGCAAGAATAGTGTAAGCCAGCTTTTCAAGCTCAATTTCTGTGTGGAGATATTCAGTGGGAGGCAAAGCTACTTCACCCATAGGGCGCAAGGCTACAACCGTAGATTTTCCTTTTGAAACATCAATTCCGACCGAGTTCATAATAAATCCTCCTGAGATAATGATATGGCATACCGCTTTTTACTCAATGCTTGTTCAATCTCCTGAGTGACACGCACGCATCGGAATACCGACGGAACAACCTGCGCAAATCGAATGCTGCGAATGAGAAAGCGGCTGACTGACTCCTTGACGGACGTGTTAGTCCAAGGTGATATAAGTCAGACCATTCTTTCTCATTCTAACAGCTTCAGCATTGAAATGGAAAAAGACGTGGCTGGTTAACGTGCCTTTAACCTTAATTATTATTGTAGGAGATGATATCATGTCAATAAATCAAATTATCATTGTAATTTTTATCTTTGTGATATTTTTGACTTGTTTTCTTGCGATTCTTATTACTAAAAAGAAACACAAGCTAAATGAGGTGCAAATAAAAGCTCAAAATTTGGCTTACAAAATAGCATTTATTTTTTCTTTTTTGTATAACATTCTCTTATTTATCTTAAATGTGTTAAATATTCAAATAGCATCATTTAAAATACAAATAATGATAGGACTGCTTTTAACTTCTATTATTTTAATAGGTATTTGCGTATTCAAAAATACTTTTATATTTCCCAATAAACACGGAAATCTTCACTTGGTATCTACAGGCGGTATGTCTGTAATTTGTAGTATTTATGGAATTATGAAGAATGATCAAGCTGATATGATTTTCTTAGAACAAGGAAAATTAAATGATGATATTATTTATCTTCTCATAGGTCTTTGGGGTTTAAGCCTATTGATGATTTTCTTTATAAAACTCATCATCGACAGAATATTTGATAATAGAAAAAAGAAATTAACCGATATGAATGATACAAGTTTATGATTAATATTACAGATTTGGATTGTGATGAAAACTATTAGGCAGTGACTAGTTTCTACCTTATGAGTCCCCAAGATATGTTGTTCATATTATATTTGCCCAAATTGGATCACTAATATATAATCAACTTGTTTTGAATATATAGGTTTCTGTATTTATTCTGGTTCAATGTCAATAGTTGGGGTAACCTGAAAAATAGAATATATAATAATTACAAGCGGCAGAGAATTATTCTGTCGCTTGTTTTTTAATCATATTAAGGTGTAAAAACATTAGTTGACAAAATTAACTTTATGCGTTACTATGAAAATGTAGAAATTGCACAAAGCACAAAAATACAGTTTATAGATAAAGGAGGTAATTAATTATGAAAAAAGCATTTTTATTGTTCCTTATGTTAATAATAGCTTGTTTTATTATCATCGGCTGTAAAGACTCTTCAAATAACACCGATAATTCGAGTAATGCAAATGTTGGAGTGCTAAGAGATTTATCTGTGAATTTGGAAAAGAACTATAGCGTTCCCGATTCTGACAGCAATGTAATTGAACTTGCTTCAACACCTGATGAACTTTATCAAAATGACCTTAAGAAATTAATATCAATATCGGATGATGTGATCCGTGTAACAGTTCAAAATGTAGCTTATACAAGCTATGAAGGCGTTGCTTGGACAAAATTAGATGTCCTGATAACTGATACATTAAAAGGAGATTTAAAAGTCGGAGATGTAATATCAGTATTTAATTTGGGTGGATATATTCCGCTTAGTGAACATATTGAAGGACATAATGATGCGTTTCGATTTAAAAATTTAAGTGCAGAGGAAATTAAAACGACTTTTCTTAAAGAAACAATTGACGGTGAAAAAACGGTTCAAAAGTCGGATGATTTGATACTGTGTTTAGTTCAAACTCCTAAGAATAGTCCGTTGCCGAACGGTGCATATGAAAGAGTTTCTTATACAGGTCAGTTATATGCTGATGGCGACAATAAATTTGTTCAGTTGATTACTGATAGTTCCGAAACAACAGAGAAAACATATTCCTATGACGATATCAAGAAAATGACTGAATAGGAAAAGTTATAAAATAAATAGCGATAATCATAGCGTGTAATGGTAGCACTGCAATAATATTAGGCTTAATTTCAATAGTTCTGACAACACGAAAAATAGAATATATGATAATCACAAGCGACAGGAATTAAGCTGTCGCTTGTTTGGCTGTTAAAATACAAACCATACTATTTAATTTTGCATTGAATTTAATTGAGAGGTGCTATATAATTAATATCAGAGTAATAAAACATTAAAATTGTGAATTTAAAGGGTGATTATTTTGCCGTTGCAGATTGTTCGGAATGATATAACTAAGATGAAATGTGACGCAATTGTTAATGCGGCGAACAGTTCGTTGCTTGGCGGAGGCGGTGTTGATGGTGCGATTCACCGTGCGGCGGGGAATGAATTGCTTAATGAATGCAGAAAACTTGGCGGTTGCAGAACGGGTGAGGCGAAAATTACGGGTGCGTACAAACTGCCCTGCAAGTATGTTATTCACACGGTCGGTCCTGTATGGCAAGGCGGAAATTATCATGAGGAAGAACTGCTTTCGTCATGTTATCGTAACTCGTTGCAGCTTGCAAAGGCTTATGAATGCGAATCGGTTGCCTTTCCTTTGATTTCATCGGGGGTTTACGGCTATCCGAAAGAACAGGCATTACAGGTGGCAATCAACGAAATCTGTAAATTTCTTGCAGACAACGATATGCTCGTTTATATTGTTGTGTTTGACAAAGACGGATTCCGTGTCAGCAAAAAGCTTGTCCGTGATATTGCCGAATACATTGACGAACACTATGTTGAAACGCACTATTCCGAAAACCGCAGTCGTGGATTATCCCGTCTTTTAAGACAGCCGGAGACTTATCCAATGCAAACCGCAGCTTTGAATTTAGCTGATGTTGTAAATCAGCTTGATGAAAGCTTTTCTCAGATGCTTTTGCGTAAAATTGACGAAAAAGGTCTTACGGATTCTCAGTGTTATAAAAAGGCGAATGTTGACCGCAAGCTGTTTTCTAAAATAAGAAACAATGTCAACTATAAACCTAAGAAAACTACCGCAATTGCCTTTGCCGTTGCACTTGAACTGTCGCTTGATGAAACTAAAGAAATGCTCCAAAAGGCCGGCTATGCACTTTCGCACTCGAATAAATTTGATGTTATCATTGAATATTTTATTCAAAAGGGCGAGTATGATATTTTTACTGTAAACGAGGCTTTATTTGAATTTGACCAGGTTTTGTTGGGTCAGTAAATGTCGCATTTCAGGCGACCATATGTTATCCCGAAAGTTATATGATTAAGTCAAGATAAAAAACTTAATTACTTTTGGAGGTAACAACCATGAAAAACAACATTACAGAATTGGTATTCATTCTTGACAGAAGCGGTTCAATGTCAGGACTTGAACAGGACACAATCGGCGGATTTAATTCGCTTATTGAAAAGCAACGCAGACAGAACGGCAAGTGCTATGTTTCAACCGTATTGTTTGATCACGAAACCGAGGTTCTTCACGACAGGGTTGAATTGTCTGAAATTTCAAAAATGACTGAAAACGATTATACGGTTCGTGGCTCAACTGCACTCATTGACGCTATCGGCGGTGCAATTCATCACATTGGCAACATTCATAAGTACGCAAGAAAAGAAGATGTTCCCGAACACACCTTGTTTGTGATTATGACCGACGGAATGGAGAACGCAAGCCGTATCTATTCAAGCAATAAGGTCAAGAAAATGATTGAGCATCAGAAAAATCGCTACGGCTGGGAATTTCTTTTTATCGGAGCTAACATTGATTCCGTTGAAACTGCTAAGCATTTCGGAATCAATTCCGACCGCTCCGTTAATTATCACGCTGACGGTCAGGGTACGGCTGTTGTTTTTGACGCAGTATCGAAAACCGTGTGCAATTTCAGAAAAAGCAGACCGCTTTCATCGTCTTGGAGCGATGAGATAGACAAGGACTACGAAAGCAGGAAATAAGAGACAAATTAGTTTTAATTTCTGCATTTATACCATAAACAAAAGACCTATATTTACTTTAGAATAAGTAAATATAGGTCAAATTTATTGAAGTCACATTGGAAAGAATCAATCTTTTTATACTTGAAATTACTTTTAATGCATTTTGGCATTTTTGTGAGTTCATTTTTTACAAACCAAATTTTATGATTTGGGTCAACTTTGTCTGCAATTTCATTTTTGTTTATACATTCAACATTTTCAAATGCCTCAAACCAGTTTTCTTTGTAGGTGCAAAGGTGGGTGTTGTTCGGATAATAATACGACATAATTCCGAATGCACTGTCGCAGTAAACAAAAGTGTCTGATTCTGACTGTTGAGAACTGAATCTTTCACGAAAATTTGTCATTGACGGATTATATTCAAACAATCCTGTTGCAACAAGACAGCCGATATTTACAACGCAAAGCAGGGTGCATATTACTTTGCTCGGCTTTGGTTTTATATCTTTTACGCCGAAAGCAACGAGAATTGCAAAGATACCGAGAATTACAACGCTGTATCTTGCAATGTAAAACGGGCGTATAAAAACGGTTACGAACAACCCGATTATTTGAATCCCCATAACGCAGACATCTGCGAAAATTATACACAATTTTCGGTTGCTCTTTTTCATAAGAACAAGTGCAGATACTGCTATGCCCGATATGAATACAATTACAGACAACGGTTCAACTCCGCTGAGCCAAAAATTACTTGAGGCTGATTTTGTTTGATTTAAAAGAGGAATTATCCAAAATGAATATCCTGCCACCATAATAAGGTCTGCAATAATAACACGCTTGAACAAATTTCTGTCTTTAATGAGCAGATATATATTTGCAAAAGCAAAGATAATTGCAACTGCAAGAAGTGCGTAGATGTGATTGTATGCAGCCCCAAGTCCTGCTATAGCAAATAAAATGCAGTGATAAAACTTTTTGTTTGCTATAAAAGCAGGGACTCAATAAAGCATAATGTAACAAAAAATATGCTCCATGAGTATGACCTTTGCTGAACGCTGAAATAGAGCATCATTGGCACAGCTCCGACAGTCAGCATATAAATTATTGATGTTTTACTGCCGTAGTGCTTTTTTATGATTGTGCATCCCAAAAACAGCGTTGCAATGTAACCGATTGCCGAAAATATTTTGTTGCTGTTATTGAGTATCCAAAGATGCAACAAAATGTTTTCAGCGACAAAAAATACAGCGGTGGGTGCATATCGGATTTCAGAATATTGATTATGTCTGAATAATTGTGCTGAATCAGCGACAGCGTGTACGCCTCATCAAACCATATATTGTCATTAAATATAAGTGTCAGGGAAAACAATGACAAAACGGCAAATATGATATATACCGTATGATTTGTTCTGACTTTTAATTTGTGCATCATAATATCTCCGTTTCTGAGTTTATAGGATAATTTTACCATTACAGGGCTATAAATTCAAGATTAACGGAAAACGGTCTGTCTGTGATAAGTGTTTTACACACCTGAAAAGCTGAGAACTTTTTCGACTGATTTTGAATATACTTTCCATTCCTCCTGCTTTTCTTTAAGGCGTTTTGTGCCTTTGCGGGTGAGGTGGTAGTATTTACGCTTTCTGCCGTCAAATTCTTCCCAGTAGCTTTCAAGCAGATTTTCTTCTTCAAGTGCGTGAAGAATGGGGTAGAGAGTACCCTCTTTAAGCTCAAACACGCTCTCACTTTGCAACTCAAGCTCTTTAATAATTTTGTATCCGTACATATCGTTTTTCTTTAAAACGCTCATAACAAGCATTGCTGTACTGCCTTTGATAAGTTCTTTACTGATTTTCATTTTATTTGCTCCTTCCCGATTAGCTCTGAATGAAAAAATTAAATCCGGTTTCGTATTCTTTTTTATGTTCAATAGGTTCGCATATCTTGGATATTTTACCGTCCGAAACACTTATGTCAATTGTTTTGTATGTTTGACCTTTTTTGTCGATAACAAATGTCATACAGGGGTACAGACTGTATTTCGGGTTTCCGAGATTATCATTAGCATAGTATATTTTTGAGATTGCCGAAGCCTTATAGATAAGAGATTTTTCGTATAATTTACTGATTGAATCTCCAACCTTGAGATTATTTATTGTGTCAACCTCTTTCGAGGTTAATAACAAATCGTCATAGAAAATTGATGTGTTTAAAGCGTTATAATCTAAAGATAGATACATATTGCAATTGATGTCTTTGACTGAAATCATATTGCCGTTATGCCAATATACATACTCTTTGTCTGAAGAATCAAATGTCGGATGTTTGCCGTATTTGAAATTCAGTTGGAAGTCAAATCCGTTTGCTTTTGCATTGTCCAAAAATTCATTGCTTGTGGTTTTTAGATTGGCATTCATCACAAAATCAATTATTTTTTCTCTTTCGGCAAGAATTTCGGTAGATTTTGAATTTATCTCTACTCTTGAAATAACCGCACAAATTCCCATGATGAGAAAATTGACAGAGAGAAATACAATGAAAATATTTTTGAATACTTTAGTTATTTTCAGATGAATTTTTCTGCCTTTCATCCGCTCGTTTCCTCTGATTTTAATCAGAACCGCAATTGCCCACAGCAACAACAGTGACATAATTATAAAAGAAATTGCCGTGTAGCACCACTCATTGACTGCTGAATACTCAATATTTTCATATGCAAACAGACTGTCAATATACGCAATCGGACCTTTTGTGATGATAGTCATAATCGCATAAACCGCAGGTTGGAAGATTGACGAAAATTTGATTATGAGAAGAAATGAGCCTTGCAATGTTATTGAGATTGCAGACATTAAAACCTGAAAGCCAAGCAATATTATGATGAAGATTGCAACCGATTTGTGACTTTTCTTTTGACTGTAAATTATTATCAGCACATATGCGGTAAGAATTATCAGCGACCAAAAATCAAACATTGCGTAATGCGTCAAGTTTGAATATTCTGCAACATAGCAGAATAGCGGTGATGCGTTTACAGTTGCCATAAAAAGTGCGATAACTGCCACAAGACAAATGAATGTGAATATTCCACGATATTTATTTTGGTGGAGAGCATTTAATGGTACGGCGGTGTCATCGGGATTGCCCATTTCCTCGGTGGCACGCTTTTCGGCTTCTTCTTTTGAATATCCTATGTCAACATAATAGTCGATTTTGTCAAGCAAGTGCGATTCAAGCTCGGCTGTGATTAGCGTTCGGGAGTGTTTGTCGCTAATCTGCTCCGACACTTTGTCGATAAAACGGTTTGTCATACTATCCCTCCTTTTCAATTTTAATCGCTGTAACAATCAACCACTACTCCGTCTTTAATAGTCAGAATTTTATAGTTTCGATTGTCGCTTTCTTCGAGATAGCCTGTACCGTTATTTAGATATATGGTAAGACAAAGTTCAATTTCTGTTTCTTTTTTATCTTCATAGAATGTTTTGGATACATAATCTGTATATTTCAAAAGTCCTGATTTTTGTATGCTTTCAAGGGTTGTTCCTTTTGAAATCTTCTGAATAGCATCCAAATCAGCTAAAATCTTCGGCGACTCATTATAAATAGAATTTTTGTTTAGAGTGTCAAAATTGAAATGCTCATCGTAAGAATTTAAATAATCTTCCGAATTATACTGTAGACATATCGAGGAATCATCATTCTTACCACAGATTAATGACAATTCACCGCCTTTATCGTAATATACAGCCTCGCTGTAAAGCATTTCGCTTTTTTGATAATAGCCTTGTGACGCCAAGTCGCTGAATACTTCCGATTTGTCTTTGGATAAGTCGGAAGTAAGAACATAATCCACCATTTCTTGCTTGTTTGCAGAATAATTGTTGTCTGTTTTACAATCCTCTACCGCCTTGTAGGTTGTTGTTGCTGTCATATAGACCAAATTTACCGATAAGAAGATGCACATACATATTTCAAAAAAACCTATCGGAATTTGTAAGCCCTTATTACTTAAAAGCATTTCCCTGCGGCATATTTTTATCAACAATAATATTGACCATAAAATAAATATAGCACCGATAATATACGGAAGAATTTCAAAACAGAAAACTGCAAAGCCACTGTATTGTGCAGGAACCTTTGTGAAAATGCATTGCATATATGCCGAAAAACCTTCCGTAACAGTTTTTACAACGGCAAAAACAGCAGGTTGATAAAAATATAATAAATTCGGATGTCCTGCAGAACAGATTTCATAATTATCGTTTTCAAAAAATATTGATACAAATTGCAAAATGAAAGAAATCAATATTATTATCGGAATCACATAATTATTCTTTTTCGTGATAATATCAGCAAGACAACATATGTAATTATAAATGCAAGTGAAATGAAATCCAAGAGTATATCGTGCCTGTAAAATACTGTATCGTATCGGTATATGAACTTGTCTTTTAAAAAAACTGTGCATAGAAACATAGCTGTAACAAGGCAAGCACAAATAATTGTAAACGGCGATAGGAAAATGTTTGTATGCAAAAAATTCAACGGCACGGCGGTGTCATCGGGATTGCCCATTTCTTCGGTGGCACGCTTTTCGGCTTTTTCTTTTGAATAGCCTATGTCAACATAGTAGTCGATTTTATCAAGCAAGTGCGATTCAAGTTCGGCTGTAATTAGCTTTCGGGAGTGCTTGTCGCTAATCTGCTCCGACACTTTGTCAACAAAACTGTTTGTCATACTATCCCTCCTTTCAGAGTTTTCTTTTAATCACAATAATCAGTAACTTTACCGTCCTCTATGGTCAGATTCTTAAAGAAAAAGTTTGAGCCGTCATCAGAAGTATCATCGTATCCTTTAAAATAAATTGTAAAGTTTATTTCATATACTGTTTTCTTCTTATCTCGATAATATGTTTTGCATATTCCATTAGCCCATTTTAAAAGTCCCGATTCTTTTATGCTTTCAAAGTCATCTCCCTTGTCAATCTTTTTGATTGCATCTACATCGGACAAAATTTCGGGAGTTTTATCGTATATATCCCTCTCATTAATGAAAGCACCTACGCTTTCATCGTATGTAATAAATCCATCACTCAAATTGTATGAAAGGGTTGTGTATCTTCCGTTGTTATCCATACCAGTTCCAACTGATATTGTGCCGCCTTTGCCATAAAATTCGGCAGGGATTTCTGTATCCGCATAGTATCCCTCAAGCGTCAGTTCATCTATAATTTCAGACTTATCTCGTGTTAAATCTGCATTAAGAACATATTCCGACATTCCTTCACGGCTTGCAGAATAGCTGTTGCCTGTTGCAAAATCATTGACGGTTCTGTATGCTGTGGCGGTGACCGTTATAATAAGATTTACGGACAAAAATACGCTTGCACATATTTCTATAAGGCGGATAGGTATGTTGTATTTTTTACGATTGTCAACTCTTTCTAATTTCAATATTTTAATGAAAAGTATGATTGACCATATTATAAATAATAACCCTAAAATATAGGGCAAAACATTAAAACAGAAAGAATCGGTTTCGGCAGGAACTTCAATGAAAATACATTTTGAATACGCAACAAATCCCTCTGTGACTATTTTTACAAGTGCGTACATTGCAGGCTGGTAAAAATAAAACATATTCGGCGGTGCTGTTGATGTGAGTGCAGCCTCGTTGTAATCGTAAATAATAACGGAGAAAAATTGCAGGATAAAAGAAATCGCCACAAATAACGGAATGATTTTAATGTGCTTTTTTCTTGCCAATATTAACATAACAGCATATGCAATCAGAAAAGCAAGCGAAACAAAATCGCATAGTATGCTGTGTCTGTATGATTGGTTATCGTAGCTGTATATAAAAGCGTCACGAAACCATATTGTGCAGAAGAACATCAGTATTATAACACCGCAACAAATGAATGACAGCAGGTCACGAAAGTTATTCTTGTGCAGAGCATTTAATGGTACGGCGGTGTCATCGGGATTGCCCATTTCTTCGGTGGCACGCTTTTCGGCTTCTTCTTTTGAGTAGCCTATGTCAACATAGTAGTCGATTTTGTCAAGCAAGTGCGATTCAAGCTCGGCTGTGATTAGCTCCCGAGAGAGTTCATCTTCAATTTGCTCTGCAACTTTTTCAAGAAATTTATTCTTCATATTATCCCTCCTATTTCTATAATACCTCGCAGTTCTATATACATAGATTGCCTATGTATATAGAATAATACATTTTTAAAGCATAGTCAAGGGGGGAGGTAAAAATTTTTGAGTGAAATTTTATGAATAATATACAATATGGCTTGATAACCTGTAGGGTCATTTATCAGATGACCGCAAGTAACAGTAGAAAATTTTATGGTAAATTAAATTATATAAAAATCGCAAAGTGATTGTCATACAGTAGCTGCGAACCTTGTTCGCCATTTGTTTTGTGTGTAAACACAAAACAATAAATATCTGTATTGAATTTGTTGTTAAATAATCATTTTGCCCCAAGCTTACGCTTGTGACGATTGGCGAACACGGTTCGCCGCTACAAATGAATACATAATTTCCATAATATCAAAACATTTTTGTAAAACATAAAATTTCATCAAGGCGGGCGTCCAATGAACGCCCCTACAGAATTGATACAGAAAAACACGGCTTGTTCATTTTCCGAACAAGCCGTGTTTTTACTTTGTAGTTATATTGTCTTTGAAAAATTCCTCAATAAAATTCTTCATTTTCTTATATTGTCGATTAAGCTTTGTGAATATTAAAATCCACACACCTGCAAACAGTAATATTGGAACAATTGAGAATATCAGCGATGCCAAGTTTTCATTACAAAAATAATCGTATATTGAAAGACCTGCCAAAAACAGCACGAAAATCATAAAAGGTATCGGTAAAAGCAGATATTTCAATGATTTCATTTTTAATGTCAGAACCGAGCCGTTTGCTGAGTTTTCAACAGTTCCGTCAAAATCGGGAGATTGGTTGTCAGGTCCGCCAAATGGGTGATTTTTTGAAAGATGAATTGTGAATTTGTTCGCAAAAATTGCCTGCAATTTTTGGTGTATCGGGTTTTGTATTGCCCAAAGCCTTCATTCTTAAAGCGTTAGAAACCTGATTGGCAGAAATGTTCATTTTGTAGGAAAATGATTTAATGCAGTTGAACATAACAATTCTCCTTTAAATTACTGTTCTTTCAGAACACCGTTGCGGTAGGCGCAGAGGAGCATTGAAAGTCCTTCAATGCGGTTACGGATTGTCTGACCGTCATCGGTTTGTGCAACACGGATTCGGTTTTCCGAGGTGTCAAAAACTTTTGTTGTTGAGAGGATGTCCTTGTTTGATTTGATTGCGTTGTCAATTCCCGCAAAGGGTTCGTGGGTGACAATTCGCATACCGTAGGAATTATAGACAAGCGTGTAGCCCGCCGTGCCTGTTTTGTCCTGATATGCTCTGCAAAATCCGCCGTCAATCACAATCAGCTTGCCGTTAGCCTTTATCGGACTTTCGCCCTTTTTGCGGATAACGGGAACATGACCGTTGATTATGTGACCGTGATTTTCCGAAAGACCGAATTCTTTCAAAATCCTTACGCAGGCATCTTCATCGTGATAGAGCGTGTAGTAATGGTTGCGTGTTTCCGTGTGGGTTTCGGAATCGTCAATAAAGAAACGCTCAAACGAGCACATCTTTTCTCTGCCGAAAAGCGGTGAATGTTTTCCGCACCAGAGATACCACATATAGTCGTTGCCCTTTTGCCTTTCGGGAGAATTTTCGGGGGCAGAGTGTCCCTGACGAACAATCTTTTCAAGCTCATCAAGCAATGCTTTTCCCGAAAGCACACAGCTGCCCGTGTCAAATTCCATAAAACTGCCGTCCTTATTCATCGGAATACAGCCGTGGAGCAAAAGATTGTTGTTGCAACACTTGTACATTCCGCCCTTGGCAAACAGAAAATCAATGTGCCTTTTCAGCTTTTCACTTGCCATAAAGGCATTTTTAAGCTGTTCCATAACCCGTTTTTCCGTCTTTGTCAGTTCATACGGATAGTCATGGTCAACTGTGGGGAAGAAGGTGTCGGAAATCGGATACTTCTTTTCGCCGACAGTTACGGTCGCATTTTCAAAATCAATCTTGTCAAGCAATCGCCTGTCGCTCATATTAAAGTTAGGATTGCGGCTGACAAGCTGACCCTCAAGCTTAAAGAGAATAACGGCAATCGCTTGTGCATATCGGCAACAAGCAACGGATCGTTTGAGGTGTAGGGCGAATCCGCAAAAGGACCTTTCGGCATAAAGCGTTCAACATTTCCGCCGCCGTAAACATCCTTTGCAAAAAGCGAGAGGTCACGCAGACTTATTCCGTAGCCGACCTCGATTGTGTCAAGATTGCCGTATGAAAATGCGTTGTTAAGTGCAGCGGCAATGCAAGCCATACTGCCCGATGCCGCACCCATCCAAAGAATATCGTGATTGCCCCACTGAATGTCAACACCGTGGTGCATCATAAGGTCGTCAAGCACAATGTCAGGTCTTGCACCTCTGTCGAAAATGTCGCCGACAATGTGGAGCTTGTCAACAATAAGTCTTTTTATCGTGTCACAAAGCGATAGTATGAAAACATCGGCTTGTCCTGCCTCAATAATTGTGTGCAGAATATTTTCGTGGTAGGTTTCACGGTCTTTTTTGCCTGAATCACCGAACATAAGCTCCTCAATGATATAGGCATAATGCTTTGGCAGAGTTTTACGAACCTTGCTTCGTGTGTATTTTGAAGAAATGTGTCGGCAGATTGCAAGCAATCTTATGAGTGTTAATCTGTACCATTCTTCAATGTCGGTTATTTCGCTTTTGTAAACACTGAGTTTTTCTTTTGGATAATAAATCAGCGTTGCAAGCTCGGCACGCTGTTCGGAGGTGAGAGTATTTGAAAAAAGGTCGTCAATCTTTTCTCTGATTGAACCCGATGCGTTGTTGAGAATATGTCTGAATGCCTCGTGCTCACCGTGAATATCGGAAAGAAAATGTTCGGTACCTTTCGGCAAATCAAGGATTGCGTGAAGATTAATCATCTCTGCCGCCGCCGACTGAATGTTCGGATACTGCTCCGAAAGTGCCTCAAGATAGAGAATATTTTCCTGCATTTGCTTTTCATCGTAATGTTTCATCAAGTCCGCCTCCGAAAAAACTTTTACTGAAATCAGTGTATCACAACGCAAAAATTATATCAATATTATTGCAAAAGATTTTGCGGAATTTTCTGCAAAAACAAAACACCCGATTTCCGTTTTGGTCGGAAATCGGGCATGAAATGTGAGAATGTATGTGTGATTTATGTAAAGGAGCGTACAATGCTCCTGCGGGCGCCCAATGAGCGCCCTTACTGAATTGCGGAAATCGGTAAATTTACATAATTGAGCAGACAAGGTCTGTGTATTCGGACGGATTTTCAAGCGGAAGTCCTGCGATTAGAAGCGCCTGACTGTAGAGAACCTCGGCATACTTCTTTGCTCTGTCAACATCGCTCTTGATAAATTCTTCCATCTTCTTAACGGCAGGATGTGAAAGGTTAAGCTCAAGCACACGCTGAGCCTTCATATTTGCGTCAGGCTGAACTGAGTTGAAATACTTTTCCATTTCAAATGAAATGCCGCCCTTTGCCGTAAGGCAAACAGGATGTGAAACAAGTTTCTTTGATGCGGTAACCTCTGCAACCTTGTCACCGAGTGTTTCCTTAACAAATGTAAGAAGTGCGTCCTTGTTTTCTTCATCCTCTTTATTTTCCTCGGTTTCAATGCCGAGGTCATCGTTCATTGCTGAGCAGAATTTCTTTTCCTTATATGTCATGAGTGACTGTAGAGTAAACTCGTCAATCTCCTCCGTGCAGTAAAGAATTTCGTAACCCTTTGAGCGGATAAGCTCTGTCTGCGGAAGTGTGTCGATTGCAGCGGCATTTTCGCCTGTTGCAAAGTAGATGAACTTCTGATCTTCTTTCATTCTGTCAACATATTCCGAAAGCGTAACAAGCTTTTTCTCGCTTGAAGAATAGAACATAATAAGGTCCTGAAGTTCTTCCTTGTGCATACCGTAGTCCGAAACAACACCGTATTTAAGCTGTCTGCCGAATGCGGTGAAGAATTTTTCGTAATTCTCACGGTCATTCTGAAGCATTGAAGTAAGCTCGTTTTTAATCTTCTTTTCAATGTTCTGAGCAATTGTAATGAGGTGACGGTCATGCTGGAGCATTTCTCTTGAAATGTTGAGCGAAAGGTCTGCGCTGTCAACAATACCCTTTACAAAACGGAAGTGCTCGGGCAAAAGCTCTTCGCAGTTATCCATAATAAGCACACCGCTTGAATAAAGCTGAAGTCCCTTTTTGTATTCCTTTGTGTAGTAGTCATAAGGAGCAACAGACGGAATAAAGAGCAATGCCTTGTAGGTTACAACACCTTCAACAGAAGTTACGATAGTTTTAAGCGGCTTGTCCATAGCCATAAATTTTTCACTGTAGAACTTGTCGTATTCTTCCTGAGTAACATCTTTCTTTCTTCTCTGCCAAAGAGGAATCATGCTGTTGAGTGTTACGGTTTCCGTGTAATCCTCATATTCGGGCTTGTCGCTGTCCTTGGTTTCTTCCTTAACTCTGCTCTTTGTCATATCCATAACAATCGGGTAGCGGATGTAGTCGGAATACTTCTTGACAAGTCCCTGTATTCTGTACTGCTCAAGGAATTCGTCATAGTTTTCATCGTCTGTGTTATCCTTGATTTCAAGAATAATCTCTGTGCCGGCATTTTCCTTTTCAATCTCGCTGATTGTGTAGCCGTCTGCACCGCTTGACTGCCAGCAATATGCCGTATCCTCACCGTACTTCTTTGTGTTTACGGTAATCTTCTTTGCAACCATAAATGCCGAGTAGAAACCAACACCGAACTGACCGATAATGTCAATGTCGTCCTGCTTTTCTTCCATGCTCTGCTTGAATTTGAGTGAGCCTGAGGATGCGATTGTGCCGAGGTTGTTTTCAAGGTCATCCTTGTTCATGCCGATACCGTTATCCGTGATTGTAAGAGTACGGCTTTCTTTGTCGGGCTTTAAAACGATTTTGAAATCGCCTCTGTCAAGACCGACCTTGTCATCGGTAAGAGAAATGAAGCAAAGCTTGTCGATAGCGTCGCTTGCATTTGAAATAATCTCACGAAGAAAAATTTCTTTGTGAGTGTAAATTGAGTTAATCATAAGGTCTAGAAGTCTTTTTGACTCTGATTTAAACTGTTTCTTTGCCATAAAAATCTTCCTTTTCATAATAATACATAAATTAAGAAGCCTTGTTCAAAACCGCAATCTGCATAGCTTTTCACACAAGCCTCTCATTAAACTATAATTATACTACAAAAGGTCAACTGTTTCAATATATAAAAAGTCCGAATGTGTCATATAGGGCGAATTTTGGTTAAATTTGTCATTGCAATGGCGGCGTTTTCGTTTTATAATCTACTTAATAACTGCATTGAAAAAGAAAGGAGAATTAAATGACATATTCAGACGGTACAAACAGCGGATTTTCAAGAAGAAATCACTATGTGGGACAGCCTGCCGTAAAAGTCGGAAGTTCAAATTTTGACTACTACAGAAAGCCTGAAAAAAGTCATGGCTTTGCAAAGAGAGTCGCATTTTTTGCGTACTTTCCGCTTTTGATTCTATGGCTTGAAACCGACCTTAAAATTGCGTCGGGTTTTGATGTGCTCGGCGGTTTTGCTTTCACATTCCTGTTCACAATCGTGCTTTCGGCGGTACTTGTTTTGTTGTGTTCTTTTTCAAAACGCAGAGGGGTAAACAGAGGGATTGCAACCGTACTCACGGCTGTGCTGACGATATGGTACGGTGTGCAGATGATATACTATAATGTTTTCGGCACAATGGTTGTTGTAAGCAGCGTTACAAACGGCGGTGCAGGGCAGGCATTCAATTCAATTGATATGATTATGACTGCGATAACAAGCAGAATTGTGTTTGTTGTTTTACTTTTTGTTCCGCTTGCTTTCTTTATAATTTTCGGCGGAAAGCTGTTTGACTTTTCAAAAGTAAAGTTAAAGGGTAAGCTGATTGTACTTTTGATTGCGGTGGCTTTTCAGATTGGAACTGTCCTTGCGGTAGGCATTGACCGTGATTCTTCCGACACAAAGAGCAACTACAATCTTTATTACGGTGAATTGCAACAGGTTGCCGTGTGTGAACGCTACGGACTTTACACAATGCAAAGGCTTGACATCAGCCGCCTTATGTTCGGTTACAAAGCGAATATACGCACAAACAGCAAGCCGAAAAATAAAGAATCAACTGCCGATGAAATTACAAAACAGAGCAGAAAGCTCAGATTATGAGTGCTGATTTTTCAAAGCTTACAAAGAGTACAAATAATGATGAGTTAAAGTCGCTTTATGAATATTTTGACAGCGAAAAACCGAGCTATACCAACGAATACACGGGTATGTTCAAGGGTTACAACATAATTTTCATTACAGCCGAAAGCTTTTCGCAGTATGCAATTGACAAGGATTTGACTCCGACGCTCTGGAAAATGTATAACGAGGGATTCCAATTTGAAAATTACTATTCGCCTGCGTGGGGTGTAAGCACAACTGACGGTGAATATGCAAATCTTACGGGCTTGATTCCAAAATCCGGTGTGTGGAGCTTTTCAAAGTCAGCCGAAAATAATGTCAGCTTCCCGTTCACTCTCGGTGAGCAGAGCAGAAAACTCGGTTACAAAACAGTTAACGCTTACCACAATCACACCTATGATTACTACGACAGGGACAAGTACCTTACAAATATCGGCTATGACTACTCTGCAATCGGAAAAGGTCTTGACCTCGGTGAAAATGTGTGGCCGAATTCCGACCTCAAGATGATGCAGAAAACTGTTGACGATTACATAAATTCCGACAGCTTCAGCGTTTATTATATGACGGTCAGCGGTCACGGCGGATATTCATACAACACCATGAGCGAACGCAACGCAGACCTTGTAAAAGACCTGAAATACAGCGATGAGGTCAAGGGCTATCTTGCCGCAAACATTGAGCTTGACAAGGCAATGGAATATCTTCTTGCGAGACTTGAAAAAGCAGGCAAGCTTGACAACACCCTTATTTGCCTTACAGACGACCATTATCCGTATTCGCTTGATGAATTTGACGGTGTGTCCGAACTTGCGGGTCACAAGGTTGACACAACCTTTGAACAGTACAAAAATGCATGGCTGTTGTGGAGCGGTTCAATGAAAAAGCCCGTCAAGGTTGACACATACTGTTCAACCTTGATATTCTGCCCACGATTTCAAATATGCTCGGTCTTGAATATGACAGCAGAATGTTGGCAGGTACGGATGTTTTCGGAAACAAAGAACCGTTCGTTGTGTTTGCCGACAGAAGCTGGATTTCCCAGAACGGAAAATACAATGCGTCAACAGGCGAATACACCGCTTTCAAGGGCGCAAAGGGCAAGGATGATATTGACGAACTCAATAACAGATGCAACAACCTCTTTACCGTTTCAAGAATGATTCTCGACAACAATGTTTATGCCGAGGTTTTCGGTGATACTCATGTTACGGGAAAGTAGTTTAATGCTCAAATTTGCATTGACTGCAAGGCGAAAATAAAGTAAAATAGAACATGACAAATCCATACGGCGACAGTCAGTTTTGACTGCTGCCGTATTCCGTATATGGAATAAATAGTTTAAAATAAAATTGAGATGATTCTTTGAAAATATATAAAACTGCCTTAGTTTGTTTAATAACCTGTGCGGTTGCATTTTTCGGCTGTTCGTGTTCGTTGACGGATGATTCCGAAAGCAGTGAACCAAAGAGAAGCTCTATCATAGAAAAATCCGTTACAACTCCGAGTGCACAAGATGTTGAAAACGACAAGGATTATGCAGATGTAAAAACCGATTATGCCTACGAGACGCTTACCGATGATTATGTAAAAGAACTGTATATGAGAATTGCAAAGAGCGTTGACACAGTGTATGCACCGAACATTACAACAACAGGCTCGCTTTCCGACTATCAGATTACACAGGCTGTTGAGGCATACAAAAACGACCACCCCGAAACTTTTTGGCTCAAGGGTCAAGTCTTTTTGTTCCGTATGGTGACACAACAAGCGTAAAGCTTGATTATACTGTTCAAATGATAAGCTTATATCCGCCAAGAAAAAATTTGACACTGCCGTTACTTCTGTTTTGAAAAAACTACCTTCGGGAAATGATTTTGAAAGAGAAGAATACATTAACAACTATATAATTGAAAACTGCAAATATGATGATGCGGCGGCACAGACAGAGAATATTGAGGGCAACGAGAACGATGCCTACGGTGCGTTGGTTGACGGCAAAGCCGTGTGTGAGGGTTACGCAAGAGCCTTTCAGCTTTTGTGCAACAAGGCGAATATTGACTGTGTATTACTTTCGGGAACAGCCGATTCAGACAATCACGCATGGAACGGTGTAAAAATCAGCGGCGATTGGTACCAAATTGATGTTACATGGAATGATACCGACGGCGAAAATAATTATGCGGAAAACGATTATTTTAACCTAACCGATGACCTTATGTTCAAGGATCATAAGCTGTCATATAAGTATTCCGAGCTTAATTCACAAACTTATTTGAGCGTTGCTACATGGTGTAATTTTTATGTTCCAAAGTGTACGGCTGAAAAGTACAACTATTTTAACTATAAGTACCCGACTGTTTCGGATCCTGACAACGCCGATGATGTGAGCCAAGCTATTGCAAATGCTGCAAAAAACGGGGATGAATATTTCAGCATTGTTGTTGATAAGAACACCGATTTCGATTATATGTATGACAGGATTATGAATGACGGCTATCTTTATAACTGGTTTTCAGAGGCTAATGAGATTAACGGTTATTCACCAAGGCTTGCGGAAAGCTGTTATGTTTATCGCAAGGATGAGTTAGGTGTGCTGACTGTTGAACTTGAATATGTTGATTAACGGCGATGAGATGCTCACTTTTGTCCGCAATGCAGGGACACTCCGATTGAAAATTGATTTGTTATGAATTGATTTTATATAAATAAAGCTAACTAAAGGAATGATATTATGAAAAAGTATGATGTTCAGAAGTTTGAACTTTTGTCAAACGAACAGATTGCAGACGGCATTTTTGATATGAGGGTAAAAAATGACGAGCTTGCTCCGCTTGCAAAATGCGGACAGTTTGCCCATGTTTATGTGCCTTCAAAAACTCTGCGCAGACCTATTTCGGTTTGTGACAGCGAAAACGGTGTTCTCCGCCTTGTTTATCAGGTAAAGGGTGAGGGAACAAAAATTATGTCCGAGATGAAAAAGGGCGAAAGCTTGATATTCTCGCTCCTCTCGGCAACGGCTTTAAGATTGAAAAAGGCAAGCGTTACTGCCTTATCGGCGGCGGTATAGGCGTTCCTCCGATGCTCTACACAGCAAAGCAGTGTGAAAATCCGCTTGTTATCACAGGTTTCAGAAACAAAGACCTTATTATTCTTCAGGACGATTTCAAGAAAGCCGGTGCAGAGCTTGTGCTGACAACAGATGACGGAAGTGCGGGAATCCACGGCTTTGTAACAGATGTTCTCAAAGAAAAAATCTCAGAGGTTGACGAGGTTTGTGCATGCGGTCCTACCCCGATGCTCAAGGCTATTGCCGATGTTTGCAAAGAGGCAGGTAAGCCGTGTCAGATTTCTCTTGAGGAGAGAATGGCTTGCGGAATGGGCGCATGCCTTGTGTGCGCAGTAAAGGTAAGAAAAAACGGTGAGGAAATTATGCAGCATGTCTGCAAAAACGGTCCCGTATTTAACGCTGAGGAGGTAGTTTTCAATGGCTGATTTATCTGTAAAAGTTTGCGGAGTGGAATTTAACAATCCTCTCATTGCCGCATCGGGAACATTCGGTTTCGGTATGGAATATTCAGAGCTTTATCCCCTTGAAAAGCTCGGTGGTATTTCATGCAAGGGTATCACACTTACCCGCCGTGACGGCAACCCTGTTCCGAGAGTAGCCGAAACTCCTTCCGGCATTTTGAATGCAGTAGGACTTCAAAACCCCGGTGTTGATGTTTTTATCAATGAGGATTTGCCGTGGCTCAAAAAGCAGAATACGGTTATCATTGCAAACATTGCCGGCAACACTCCCGAAGATTATTGTGCAATGGCTGAAAAACTCAGCGAAACCGATGTTGATATGATTGAGCTCAACATCTCATGTCCTAATGTCAAGAGCGGCGGAGTGCAGTTCGGCACAAGCTGTGAATCAGTAGGTGCAATTACTGCGGCTGTCAAAAAGTATTGCAAAAAACCGCTTATCGTAAAGCTCAGCCCAAATGTTACCGACATTGCATCAATCGCACAGTCGGCAGAGGCTAACGGTGCGGACGCAATTTCAATGATCAACACGCTCACGGGTATGCGTATCGACATCAACTCACGCAGACCGATTATCCGCAACAACACAGGCGGAATGAGCGGCCCTGCAATTTTCCCTGTTGCCGTAAGAATGGTTTGGCAGGTTGCAAATGCAGTTAAAATTCCGATTATCGGTATGGGCGGTATTTCAAGCTGGCAGGATGCAATCGAGATGATGATGGCAGGCGCAACCGCACTTCAAATCGGTACAGTCCTTTTTACGGATCCGTATGCGCCTATTAAGATTGCCGACGGTATGAACGAATGGCTCGACAAAAACGGAATCAAGAGCGTTTCGGAAATCACAGGCACAGTTAAGCCTTGGTAATTTTGCAGAATAAAAAATAATTTAAAGTCCATAATAACCCTATCGGAGGGATATTATGGACTTTTTGCGTGCATTAATAACGGCGCCCGTTTCAATTGCAGTATTGTTCTTGCTGTCAAAGTTCATCGGCAACAAGCAGATGTCAAGCCTTAATCTTTTTGACTACATCAACGGAATCACAATCGGTTCAATCGCAGCGGAGATGGCAACAGCCGAAATGTCAGACTTTTGGGCGTGCTTTGCAGCACTCATTGTTTATGTAATAATTGTTATGCTTTGTTCGTGGCTTTCGCAAAAATCAACAATGTTACGAAGATTTTTAACAGGCAAGTCTATTGTGATTTTCGACAGAGGAAAGTTGTACAAAAAGAATTTTTCGGTTGCAAAAATTGATATAAACGAATTTCTTACACGAATGCGTGAAAAGGGATATTTCAGTCTTGATGATGTTGAAACGGTTTTTCTTGAACAGAACGGCGATTTGTCGGTTCTGCCAAAGGACAAAAAGCGCCCTGCAACTCCGGATGATTTAAAAATCATTGTTCACCAAACCCGACCCGAGTCCGTGGTTATTACGGACGGAAAAATTCTCGAGAAAAATCTTGCCGAATCGGGCTATAATCTTGAATGGCTCAAAAAACAGCTTGACAACAACCGCAAACGGCTCAAAGATGTTTTTCTCGGTGTGTGTGATGATACGGGAAACCTCAAGATTTACCAAGACGGAAAGTCTGAAATCAAGAATGATATTTTTGACTGATAAAGCGTAAAAGAATAAAATTTGCACCTTTACAGATTTTTAAAGGTGCTTTTTTAATGCACAAAAATAAAATAATACAAAAATAAATTTTGTCATTGCAATAATCAAAATTAATGTTATACTAAAATTGTAAGTGCGTGTCGGCAAGATTTTGCAGAACGCTTTGAAAAAATCGGAAAATCTTAATAAAGAAGGAAGTGCTTTAATGATTAAAAAGTTTACATCGGGCAACCCGATTGATACGCAGGCTGTTGTTGAAAAATTTAACTCTCTGCCTATTGCGGAATTTCCGCTCGGCGGCAAGCTTGAAAACGGAAAATTTGTCTTTGAATTTGATATGGCAGACAGCGACATCGTCTACGGTCTCGGCGAAGCTCCGAGAGGAATCAACAAGCGTGGTTGGGTGTATAACAGCTTTTGCAGTGATGACCCGTTCCACACCGAAACAAAGTCATCCCTCTATGCCGCTCACAATTTCCTTATGCTCAGCGGTTCAAAAACTTTTGGTATTTTTATCGACTTCCCGTCAAAAATTCGTTGGGACATCGGCTACACAACCACAAACAAAACCGTTATCACAATTGACGGCACGAATTTTGATATCTATTACATTGACGGCACAAAGCCGCTTGAAATCGTAAAAGAGTTCAGAAAATCAATCGGCACAAGCTATGTTCCGCCGTTTTGGGCATTCGGCTATCAGCAGAGCCGTTGGAGCTATCACAATGCCGAAGCTGTTGACGCTGTTGTTGACGGTTACAACAAGGCAGGAATTCCGCTTGACTGCGTATATCTCGACATCGACTATATGGAGCGTTACAAGGACTTTACTGTTGATGATGAAAAATTTCCGGATTTCAAGGACTATGTTTCAAAGAAAAGGGAAGAAGGAATCCACCTCATTCCGATTATTGACGCGGGCGTTAAAAAAGAGAACGGCTACGATATCTATGAAGAGGGCAGAAAGAACGGATACTTCTGTAAAAACGAGGATGGCACGGATTTTGAGGGCGGTGTATGGCCCGGTATCGTTGGCTTTCCCGATTTTCTCCGTCCGGATGTAAGAAAGTGGTTCGGCTCAAAATATAAAATTCTAACAGATATGGGAATTGACGGTTTCTGGAACGATATGAACGAGCCTGCAATTTTCTATTCGGTAAAAGGACTTAACAAAGCACTTGATAAGGCGGCTTCTCTCAAAGGGCAGAACCTTGACCTTTCAAAATTCTTTGAACTCAAGGATACATTCGCAGGTCTTTCAAACAGTCCAGAGGATTATTCAAGCATTTACCATACAGTTGACGGCAAACAGGTTTGCATGATCAGGTTCACAACATTTACGGTGCTAATATGACAAAGGCAGCCGGCGAATATTTTGCGGAGGAGTTCGGTAAAGAAAAAATTCTTATGTTCTCCCGTGCGTCATATGTAGGCGCTCACCGTTCAAGCGGTATCTGGTTCGGTGATAACCACTCTTGGTGGTCACACATTCTTCTTGACCTCAAAATGCTCCCGTCGGCAAATATGTGCGGCTTTCTGTACTGCGGTGCAGATCTCGGAGGCTTTAACGAAAACGCAACCCGTGACCTTGTTCTTCGTTTCCTTGCACTCGGTGTGTTTACTCCGCTTATGCGTAACCATGCCGCTCTCGGCACAAGAAATCAGGAATGCTACAGCTTTGAAAACAGCGATGATTTCAAAGATATTGTTGAGGTTCGTTACAGACTTATTCCGTACCTTTACAGAACATTCAAAAAGGCAAGCGAAGAAAATGATATGATTTTCAGACCGCTCTCGTTTGATTATCCCGATGATAAAATTGCCCGTGAATGTGAAACACAGCTTATGCTCGGTGACGAGTGCATGATTTGCCCTGTATATGAGCAGAATGTAGGCGGAAGATATGTTTATCTCCCCGAGAACATGACTTTTGTAAAACTCAGCGGTACAAGCATTACGACAGAAAAAATGAGCAAGGGTACTCATTATATTGAGGTTGCCCTCAATGAAGTTCCGCTATTTATCAAAGACGGCAGGCAGATTGAACTCTGCAAGCCGCAATGAGAACTTCACAGCTCGACACAACAGACACAGTTATGATTCCGTAAAATTTTATTTGTACAATTATCTGTTTGCATAATCTATGGGCGAATACTATGTTAACAACATGGTTTACACTTTATACAAGGACATAGTTTACAGCAAAATCAAACACGGCAGTTGATAAAAAACTGCCGTGTTTTTGTATGTCTTTAATTCAGTTTTAATCGTCAGAACTTTTTCTTTCGCTTTTGAAAAGCTTGCAGATTTCATAGTAAATCGGAATTGTTAAAAATGCAATCCAACCAAATGACCAACCGCCGCAGATGTCGAGAAATCCGAAAAACATATACACAATAACGACAAGCAGGGGATAAGCAAAATGACTCGGCTTGCGTTTGTAGATTGCGTCAACAAGTGTGTAATAGAGAGGAATTGTCAGAAAGCATACCCAGCTGAGTACCCAACCGAGCAATACTCCGCTGAATCCCCAAACGAGGAATCCGATAATGGCAATCAACCAAAACGGAAAGTGCTTCCAAAAGCGGTGCGACTTTGAATGTTTATGCTCTTCAATGCTTTCATCATACATAACATTTCCGTTTTCGTCTGTATAGACTTTTGTTTTGCCGTTTTCTTCAACATGAATTCCGTTCCAGCCGACATCAACCTTTGTACCGTCTTTATCTTTAACATGGATTCCGTCCCTGAAATTAAGGTGAACAGAATCACCGTCCTTTGAGTCAACATGGATTCCGTGTTTGAACGAAACCTTGTCTGATTTTTTGTATGTTGTATCGCTGTCGGGATTATTTTCGGCATTATTTTCGGGTTCTTCCGACTGTGTTTCGCTTTCGGTTTCTTTTTCGCCTTTAAGCAATTCATCAAGCGAAACACCGTAGATATCGGCAAGAAGAATAAGATTATCCGTGTCGGGCGATGCCTCTGCACGCTCCCATTTTGACACAGCCTGACGGCTTACACCTATTCTTGCGGCAAGCTCCTCCTGGCTTAGATTCATCTTTTTTCTGTACTGCAAAAGTCTGTTGGCAGTTTCAATGTTCATAAAATTTCCTCCTCAAATATTGCTTTAGGGTTTTACCTTGTGAGAAAATTATATCGGTTGCCTGCCCAAAAAAACAATACATTTCGGGTTCCATTGCCGCAACTCTCGGTTGCAACCCGTAGTTGCGACAATAAAAATCAACAAAAACGCAAAATATTCCAATATCAGAGGTCAAGACCTGTTGTAGTCTTTAAAAATTCACCAAGCTTGTCGCAGATGATTTTTACACCGCCCTCGCTGTCGCTTTCAACATTGAGAGGCATAATCGGATCGTGTACCGAAAGTCTGAGCAAGAACCAGCCGTCACCGTTATCCCTGTCAAACGAAACTCTGATGCCCTCACGGTTATCATCGGCAACACACCAGCCGTCCTGCTCCTCGGCATACTTTGTAAGGTCGGCAATAATTTTTTCACCGCAGGCTCTGAAATCTTTTTCAAGAATTTTGTATCTGATTTCTGTGCTTTCAAGCGGTTCTTTGAGTGAGGCGGTAAGCTCGTCAAGCTCCTTGCCCTCTTTTCTCATCTGAGCGGCCTTGATAATAATTTTTGTGCAGAGATATGCACCGTCATCAAGAAAGTAGTTTTCACGCATTGCGGCATGTCCCGATGTTTCGATTGCAAGAGGACAGTTGATGCCCTGAGCGTTGAGCTCAAGAGCCTTGTCGATAACATTCTTATAGCCTCTGCGATAGCGGTAATGCTTTCCGCCGAGGTCATTTTCAATAAACTGTTTAAGACCGCTTGATGTGATTGAGTCTGTAACAATCATACCGCCGTCATTGCCCTCAAGAGCAATTGCCGCCGCAACGGCTACAAGTCTGTTTCGGTTGATTTCGTTGCCCTTGCTGTCAACAGCACCGCCACGGTCAACATCCGTATCAAAGATTACGCCAAGGTCTGCGCCAGATTCCCTGACAGCCTCACAGATTGAATCCATTGCCTCTTTAGCCTCGGGATTCGGCACATGATTCGGGAACATTCCGTCAGGTTCAAGATAACGGCTGCCTGTTGTGTCTGCTCCGAGAACAGAAAGCACCTTGTCGGCATAAAATCCGCCTGCACCGTTGCCTGCGTCAACAACAATCTTAAAGCCCTTGAGCGGATGCTCGTAATCTTCTGCATTAACTTCCTTTTTAATCTTCTCGCAAAGTCCCTTTGCGTAGTCGCTCATATAGTCAACATCCGTAATATTTCCGCCGTTGCTTTCTTCGGGATGTTCACCGTTTTGTGCGTAGAGAAGAATTTCCTCAATGTCACTGCCCTCAAGACCGCCCTCACGGGTAAAAAATTTAAGACCGTTTCTGTTGAACGGGTGGTGGCTTGCTGTAATCTGAAGAGCACCGTCACATCCGAGGTCAACGGTTGTCATAAACATTGACGGAGTTGACGCAAGCTGACAGCAGAGAACTTCTGCACCGCAACGCTTAAAACGCTCGGTTGTGATTTTCATTATATGCGGTCCCGAAATACGGCTGTCACGACCGACAGAGATTTTGAGCTCGCTCGGCTTTTTTGAAACTTTTTTAGAAAGCCAAAGCACAAAGCCGTCTGCCATATCGGCAACAACATCGTCGGTAAGGTTTACACTTTGTCCCTCAACACCCTCGCTTGCAACTCCTCGTATGTCTGTTCCGCTTTTGAACTGTTTGTAAAAATCGTTAAGCATTTCATGATTCCTTTCTTATTTGTATGATTGCTTTTATTGAAAATTTAATTCGGAGCAATCTTGCATCCTTTTTGATATCAGCCTTCATAACATAGATTATAACTTAAAATGAGCAAAATCTCAATATGCCTATTAAATTAAGTTTGTAAAAAACAGCAGTTATATAATGCTGAAAAAGAAATAAGTTGTTGAATTTACACAATCAAATGTTATGCTTGTGTTAAAACTATATTTCTATATAAGCAAATACAAAGCATATTGTACAAAAAACACAACAATTTATTGTGCATAACTGACATCTAAATGCATTTGTGAACAAAAAATAATCGCTAAAATTGTTGACTTTTCCGAATGTTTGACTATAATAATAATTGTCAAGTAAATAGTCCGCTTGACTATCGGCTGATTTCCAATTAGCCTTACTCGAGTAAAATTGAATTATCACATAGTCGATAAATTGATCATGATTTTGCCAAATGGTAAATGGCGCACGAAAACAAAACTTTATATTTTTAAAGAATTGAATGGAGGAAATTTTATGACACCAATTCTTAGCTTACACAATGTTGATGTAACCAAATTCCTCGCCGTGCTCGATACCTGCGAGGGCAATGTATATCTCGTTACAAGCGAAGGCGACAGACTCAATCTCCGCAGCAAGCTTTGCCAGCTTGTCGGTCTTACAAGACTTATCGAAGGCGGCAGGATTGCAGAAGCAAGTATTATTTGCGAAAACAAGAACGACGAGAGCAAGCTTTTCAGACTTAATATGTTCGGCGACACAGGTAACGCCAAAGTAGGTTAATTCTGAAAACACTGACTTAAATATCTACGGTTTTCACGTTAATTTCAAAACTTCTAAACCCAAGGACAGCTGCGAGCAATCGCAGCTGTTTTTGGCTTTTACCTTTTAAATGTAAAATATCAATAAAGTGTTGATTTTGCCGATGTTTTGGGTTATACTAAACTTAATTTATTTTATGAGGCGTTAAACGCATTCGGAAAGGAATACGCTATGGCAGATACAAAAAACGAGCTTATGAACGAAGAAGATCAGGGTATGCTCATCACTCTTGAGGACGAAAACGGTCAGGAAGTTGAATTTGAATTTCTTGATGTAATCGAGTTTGAGGGTACAGAGTACATTGTTCTCATCGAAAATGACGAAGATGCAGACGAGGTTGTTATTCTTCAGATTAATCAGATTGACGAAGAAACAGAGGAATATGTCAGCATTGACGATGGAGATACTCTTAACAAGGTATTTGAGCTTTTCAAAAAGAAATATGAGGGCGACATTAACTTTGAATAATTCGTTTCAAATTGAGCTTCCGAGTGGAGGCTCTTTTCTTTTGTGTGAATATAACATTCTCTGCGGGAAAAAATACCGTTGAGGTGTTGTGTATGACAGAAAAAACCGGACTTGAAAAAACCGTTGTGTTTAACCTGAAATCGGCAAATGAATCTGATGTCAATAATATCGTCAATGAAAAAGGTCATGAGAGCCGTTCGTTTTATTACAAACTCGGCTTACTCTATTTTCTCAATATTGTTGACTGGATTTGTACAGAGGCGCTCATCGGCAGCGGACATTTTGTTGAGGCAAATCCCGTTATGCAGCCTGTGCTTGAAAACTTTTGGCTGACATTGTTAATCAAGGGAATTTTGCCGCTTGTGCTTATTCTTGGTTGTGCATTGATTTATAAGCTTGCCGAAATCGGCAGGAGCAAAACGGCTGAAATGCTTTTAACGGTCGGAATTGTGTCTTATGCCCTTGTAAACCTATGGCATATTTTCAATTTTGTATTGCTCTTTTGTCGATTTTAATGTACAATAGTGGGTAGCGAATTTGAAAGGGAGTGTATGTTTTGCCGGCGTTATCAGTAAGAAATCTTACAATGACTTTTATCGAAAGAAACCTTTTTACCGATGTTTCGTTTGATGTTGAAGAAAGAGATAAGGTGGGCTTTATCGGAGCTAACGGAGTCGGTAAAACAACTCTCTTTAAGATACTCAACGGCGAAATCAGTCCTGTTTCGGGAACTGTTACCTTTTCAAAAAATGTCCGTCCGGGATATATGGAACAGCATGCCTGCAACAATCCTAGGGCAGATGTGTATCACGAGCTGCTTTCCGTGTTCGATTATCTTTCGGATATGGAAACAGAAATTTCCGCACTTGCACATCAGATTGACAACAAGTCGGGAAACCTTGACGAGCTTGTTGAAAGGCAGACCATGCTTATTGAACAGTTTGAAAGAGCAGGCGGTCTGACCTATAAAAGCAGAACCCGTTCCGCACTTTTAGGACTCGGATTTTCCGAAAATGACTTTACAATGCCTGTCGGCAATTTAAGCGGCGGTCAGCGTTCAAAGCTCTGCCTTGCAAAGCTGTTGCTGTCGCAGAGCAATATGCTCCTCCTTGACGAGCCGACAAACCATCTTGACATTGACGCAATCGCATGGCTTGAAGGCTTTTTGAGAGATTTCAAGGGCGCAATGATTATCATCAGCATGACCGTTATTTTCTTGATAATGTAACCAACAAGACGATTGAACTTGAACACAACCGTGCTATGGTTTATAAGGGCTCATATTCGGAATTTGTCAAGAAAAAGGAATCGGTGAACGAGTCGCTTAAAAATAAATATGAACACGATTTAAAGGAGATAAAGCGTATTGAAGGCATTGTTGAACAGCAGAAACGCTGGGGACAGGCTCACAACTTTATCACAGCCGCAAGTAAGCAGAAAGAGGCCGACAGAATCAAAGACGGGCTTGTTGCCCCCGAAAGCGAGCTTGAAACAATGCGTATGCATTTTGAGCCGAGATGTGAAAGCGGCAACGATGTTTTAATCTGTAAAAATCTTGCCAAGTCGTTTGACGACAAACAGCTTTTCAAAAATGTTGATATACATATCAGAAAAGGCGAGAGAGTGTTCATCATCGGCGGCAACGGTTGCGGTAAAACAACGCTGTTCAGAATTTTAACGGGCAAAACTCCTATGAACTGCGGTGAATATGACTACGGCGCAAATGTTGAAATCGGTTATTTTGATCAGATGCAGCAGAATCTTGACCTGTCAAAAACCGCACTTGATGAGGTGTGGGACACCTTCCCTAATATGACGCAGACCGAAGTCAGAAGTGCGCTTGCATCATTCCTGTTCAAAGGTGACGAAGTGTTTAAACCGCTTTCAAAAATGAGCGGTGGCGAGAGGGCGAGAGTTTCTCTCTTGAAACTAATGCTAAAAGGCAGTAACTTTTTGCTCCTCGATGAGCCGACAAACCACCTTGACGCATCGTCAAGGGAAGAACTTGAAAAAACTTTGCTTGACTACAGCGGTACAATGCTGATTGTCAGCCATGACCGTTATTTTATAAATAAAATTGCCGACAGAATTTTACTCCTTACAAATAACGGAGTAAAGGAATATCTCGGTAATTACGATTATTATCTTGAACGCACAACAGCCGAAAAATCGGGTGCTGTTCCGACTGAGAATAAGAAAGATAAAAAAGAAAAAACGCAGAACGATTACTTTTGCAAAAGCAAAAGCAGAGTGAAGAACGCAAAAGACAGACTAAGCTCAAAAAGGCAGAGGCTGAAATTGAGCGACTTGACGAAGAAATCGCCAAAACACAGGAGCTTCTCTCAAGCGAGGAAGTTGCCGCAGATTACGAAAAACTTATGGAGCTTTCAAAACTGCTCGAGGATTTGCAAAAACAGCAGGAGGAGCAGTACGAAATCTGGGAAGAACTCGAAAGTATGGCAGAATGATCGCCTTACAGTCGGGAGGAGCGACAAATTTCCCTTGCTTAAAGTAAAAAATTGTTGTATAATAACCGCATAATATAAGCTAAAGACTGTTGCACAGCAGTTTTTGCAGTTGATTTTCAGATGAAAGATTATGCGAATTAAAAATGAAAAACGGCAGGCAAAATACCCTGCCGCATACATCTGCCCGTGGCGCAATTGGATAACGCAACGGATTCCGATTCCGGAGAATGGGGGTTCAAATCCCTTCGGGCGGGCCAAAAAAAGGACACCCTACGGGGTGTCCTTTTTGTCTGTTTAGAATCCGAAGGGATTTGAAGCCGACCGTAAAGAAAATGCCCCTGTGGGGCATTTTAGGGAGGAGCGTTTATGGAGGCATAGCTGTGCACAGGACGCAACAAGCGAGGCGGGAAGTTTAGGTCTGTACAAAGTACTTCGGGCAGAAGTAGTGATAAGATGAAAGTGTGACACCCTACGGGGTGTCTTTTTGGTCTGCTTAGAATCCGAAGGGATTTGAAGCCGACCGTAAAGAAAATGCCCCTGTGGGGCATTTTTAGGGAGGAGCGTTTATGGAGGCATAGCTGTGCACAGGACGCAACAAGCGAGGCGGAAAGTTTAAATCCGCACAAAGTACTTCGGGCAGAAGTAGTGATAAGATGAAAGTGTGACACCCTACGGGGGCGTGCCTTTTTCAGCTAAATTCACGTAAGCGCGAGCTAAATTTGCTACGCAAGCTAAATTATCCTACGGATAGCTAAATTGTCCTGGCGGACAGCAAAAGTGAATTTAATTTAGCTGTAAACCGAAAGGTTTGCAATTTAGCAACGGAGCGACAAAAAATTCATAGGATATTTTGTTGAAAAATACAATGAAAAATTTTTTTTTGCAAAAACCCTTGACGAATAGGATTGAGGATGATATAATAGTCAAGCTGACTCATTCGAGGACATCTTCAAAAAATGAAAATGCTTCAAAAAAATTAAAA
>ENA-OQEX01000230-OQEX01000230.1-human-gut-metagenome-genome-assembly--contig:-NODE-230-length-32468-cov-4.860270_pt1 | contig 32468 bp, 38 predicted proteins | sample MGYA00242802_ERZ504649 | MGnify/ENA primary metagenome ERZ504649 (study PRJEB26092, sample SAMD00036194) | human gut metagenome | host: Homo sapiens | study: EMG produced TPA metagenomics assembly of...
CTTAAATACGCAGTAATCTATGGTTGTACTAATGCGGCAGGTAAATCTAATCTTATTGATTTTTTTTGGTTTTTGAAAAGTACGCTTAATGATACAATTCCTATGGTAGCTACAAAATGGTTTTGTAAATGTAAGGAAGAAAATATAAATAAGAATAGCTCGTTTGAAATTCAGTTCACGATTGGTGATAAATTCTATGCTTATGGTTTTACGGCTTTATTAAATCAACGAAGAATCACATCTGAGTGGTTATATGAGCTTTATCAAAATGGTAATGCAAAATGTTTATTTGAAAGAAATGAAGAAGAAAAATTTCCACACTTGGGCGAAGATGTAAAATTAAACAAAATTGATGAAGCAAAATTCAAAACATATACTGATGATTTTGATGGTAATGAATCAATTTTGTTTCTTACGGAAATGAATAGAAACAAAAAATATTCTGAAGACTCCAAGCTGGTTTTCTTCAAGGAGGTTTATAGTTGGTTATCACAAAACATAATTATCGTTAAGCCTAATACTTCTTTTGATAACTTTCAATATTATAATGATGAAACATCCTTAGAGTTAATCAATAAATTAATAAAAACCTTTGATACTGGTATTGATAAAGTTAGAGTTGAAAAAACTGATTTTGAGGAATTTAGAAAAGCTTTACCGGCTAAGGTTTTTGATTTAGTTATGAAGGACATACGAAACAAGATGGCTCACAAGTCATTATATTCTTCGGCACGAATGACCATGAGAACTGACAAAAGCTTTTTTACTGTTACTTTGGATGACGATGAACCGATTGTATCTACTTTGAAACTCTATCATGGAAAATCATTTTATGATTTTAATTTCGATGAAGAATCAGATGGTACAAGAAGAATTTTCGATTTACTCGATATGTTACTTAACAAAAACGATGACATTATTTATGTTGTTGATGAATTAGAAAGAAGTCTTCATCCAAAACTTACAGAACATTTTCTTGAGCTTTTTATGAATTTCCATAAAGGCCATAAAACTCAGTTGTTGTTTACAACCCACGAAGCATCTATTATGGAGCAAAAGCTTTTTAGACGTGATGAAATATGGTTTGTTGAAAGAGATGGAAATAACACAAGTAATGTTTATTCGTTGGATAAGTTCAAAGAAAGATATGATAAAACATTGAGCAAAGCTTATCTTGAGGGGCGTTATGGTGCAATTCCTGTGTTTTCTAATTTTGATTTGACGGAGGAATAAATATATGGCACCGGTAAGAAGTTATTATAATTGGAATCAAAGAAAGAGCGACACAAATGAGGCTATAGAGCCTTATAGAAGTATTTCTTTATTTGTGAAGGTGCAAATACTGAAACGTTGTATTTCGAAAAGCTGGTTGACTATAAAAAAGAATTGGGAATTAATCCTAATATTGATATTCGCTTTCTCGAAAAGACTCAACAAGATAAGAATATATCTTTCCCCAGAAGACTTATAGAGTTTGCCGAGAAGCAAAAACTTAACTCAGATATATCTTTTGATGCTGAAATGGATAGGATGATTATCGTTTTTGATGCAGATATTTTCGAAGAAAAAGTTAAGGATTTTGATGAAGTTGTAGCATTTGGAGAAAATAATAATATACTTGGTATATCTAATCCTGCATTTGAATTGTTTTTACTTTTGCATTATAAAGATGCTTATGAGAAATATATTAAACCAAATGAAAAGGAGATAATTTCTAACGAAAAGGTAGGAAATCAAAGATATATAAGAAATTTGTTTACTCAGGTGTCTGGTATTAATCCAAAGAAAAATAAATCTATAGGAGAACTGGTTAAGCAAGTTGATTTTGCAATCGTTGAAGAATGCAAAATTAATGAAGATATCCACCAATGCTCAGGACAGGTAACTTGTAACATTGCAAAGATAATCAATGATATTCGCAATAATAAAGCAATTTAATAATACGCAAAAGAGTTAAGTCAAGAAATGAAAATTTCTTGGCTTTTCTTTTTGCGATAAAATAACAGAAATGGAGGTATGAATAAGTGCCATATATAGACCCTAAAGTAGTGCTTGAAGCAAAGAAAATGGACTTGCTAACCTATCTTAAAAACTTTGAGCCACACGAACTTGTAAGACTTGATAAGAACAATTACACCACACGAACACACGATAGCTTGAAAATTTCAAACGGAAAATGGATGTGGTTTTCTCCTGGGATTGGAGGTACAACAGCTCTCAATTATCTAATTGAGGTTAAAGGTTATAGCTTTATTGAAGTGGTGGAAACAATCACAGGTAAACAGGTTGTAGTTGCTCCAAAACCTATCAAACAGGATAATAAATATTATGAAAGACCACTTCTACTATATCGGTTCAGTTCATTATAAAATGATTAGATTTTTTTGTCTTGACAACTGAACCACTATATTCTATAATGGAGATGAAGTGAGTCCGGTGTTTTAATATTTCAAATCTTGAAAACTTTTAATTTTTTATTAACAGGAGATAAAAGATGAAGAAACTAAAAAAGATGATTGTGTTGGGTATGGTCGTTCTTTCTTTGATGTCTGCTCTTACTTTTTCAGTATTCTCTGCCGGTAATGTTTCAGATACAATTATCAACATTAGTGCGAGAAGTAACAACGGAGGTACTCCGTGCAGATCTATTTGGCGTGAGAAGAAAGATTATACATCTGTTTGGTGCGAAAACAAGAGCACATCAGGAGGTTCTCTGAGTGCTTGGGTTCAGCGTACAAATAATAAGAATACTTCCTCCGTAAAAACTGTAGACAGATATTACGTTCATGGAGCTATAATGGGGCAACTAAGAATATGAAAAATTTACCAAAGGGTACATATTATTATTTGCCTAACTATGTTAAAGAAGACGGCTATAAATATGCTACTTTGGGCTACATTATGAATAAGGAAGCTGTGAGTTACCACATAGCATGGAGTCCTGACAGCATATAAAATATTTGTGGCTTTGTAAGTTATGCTCTGTGCCTTTTAATGAAGTTTTGACTTTATATATGCGCGCAGAGCATGACTTTTAGACTGCGGTAGGGAGTTGCTTATAGAGGTGTTTATATATTGAATAAAAATAACAACCGTAATTATTTTGATTATCATCTGTACTTCATCTATAATAGTTTCCATCTTATACTTGATAAAAAATGATATTATTGACATCAACGATATATACACTAATGCTGATGCAAAAAACACACAGGTCGCAAATGAAAGTTCTATTTCTTCCACAGAAAATTCAGCAGTTGAATCGAAAAGTTGTGTTCTGCTTGAGGAAGGTGCTGAATACGATACTATGTACGACGATAGAACAAGCATTTATGTTAAATTAAATAATATCAGCATTTCAAAAAATAAGGCTGAACTTCCCGAATTTGACACATTTGAGGACTGGGATGAAATTAAAGATAGCCAAGGAAATATTACAAATGAATATTCATATGTAGTGCTTAACATTACAATGATGAATAAAGGAAATGAAAATGTGGAGGTATCATTGAACAGCTTACTTTTGCATTTTGGTACAGACGGTGGATATAACGAAGCACGAAGTTTTAATTCAAGTGAGAAAAAGACTTCAAAAAATTATTTTGTAGAAAAACTTGAACCCGGTAAAAAATTGAATGTTAATGTAGCATATGTTGCTGAGGACAAACAACTTAATGAGTACAAAGACCAACTTTATTTGATGACAGTGCTCTCAGGCAATCCTTTAGGAGAAGGAACTATGCAAGTCATCAAATCAGAAAAATAATAAATGGAGAATGATAAAATGCAAAGAATGATTAAATTCGAACTGAAAAGAAGTTTTAAAAACAGGCTGTTTTTAATTTCTTTGCTAATTTCATTAGCATTGGTAACATGGTATTCGATTGAAAGAATACCATACTGTGTGCAGTTGAATTCTGAATTTTTAAATGATGAAAATTTAATGGGATTTTTTGAAATTTCATATACAAACTGGATTGGCAGTCATAATATCTATCTTCAGCAAAACATTTTTTATATGGCTATTCCAATTCTCGCCACTTTGCCATTTGGTAGTTCCTTTTATGATGATATAAACAGGGGATATGCAAGGAATGTGTGCGTTCGTGCCAAGAAAAAATATTATCTTGTGGCAAAATACATAGCTGTTTTCGTAAGTGGTGGTTGCGTGGTTGCTATTCCAATGGTTCTTAGTTTTCTCATTTCTTCAATGTTTTTACCGACAATGCTTCCTGAAGCATCTTATACATTTACTAACATATATCCTGCTTATAAATGGGCTGATTTGTTTTATGTGACAACCGTTATTATATACATCGATATATATTTTATCACATTTTTGTTTCGGGAGTAACAGCAAGTTTGTCATTGTTTATTACATTCTTTTTAGATAGAAAATTTGTGACTTTTGTTTTTCCTTTTTTCATTTACATTTTTTCATCATTTTGTCTTGAAATGTTGGGATTTGATGCCTACAGTATCAGAAATCTTGTCACGACTACAAGTGAAAGTGGGACTACCTTTTCTGTAACAATTTTATTTTTGATTTTCTTTTGCCTTTCATTTTTTCCGTATTATTTTATTGGAGCGAAAAAAGATGTTTTTTAAAGCGTGTAGAAAAACTTTTGTTGCAATGACATATTTTAAATATTTGGTTGTTTTCTGTTTACTCTGCAGTTTTGTATTGTTTTACTTTTTTGCTTTTTTAAAAAAAATATGATGGATATAACAGACAACATATGTATGGCAGATTTTGTGGAAGCCGCCGGGGGTCACACGACAACTATCTTTTTTGTACCAACCGCCGCATTACTTTCAACGATATTTTCCGAAAAAAACAGTAACTTTACAAATGCCTATATTCGCTTTAGATTTAGAAATACATTGGTTGTCAGAAATAGTTTGAAAGTTCTTGCTTTTTCTGTGGCTTTTTGCATTTTATTCCTCGTCGCAGTTCTTGGTATGTCGAGATTTTTTCACGAACAGTAATTAATTGGAATTCATATGAAAGCTATTATTATCTGTGTGAAGGATGCATAAGCAATGTAGGCTTTGCAAAAGTAGTGATGAAAACTTTTGTATGTCTTTTAATTCCTACAATATTTTTTTCTGAATTAATATGTGCTTTTGGCTGTATAATAAACAAAGTATTTCCGTTCTTAGTGACGGTCACAACATGTATTGCAGTTTCATTTGATGGTGATTGGAATATTGACTTTTGGCTCTTGATTTTTGGGACAATTATAGTATTCGTACTAAATTTATTGTTCATGAAAAGAAAGGATTTTTTAAATTGAAAGTTCGTCTTTTTTTTCGTTTGCTTTCGCATGATATAACAGAGGGAATCATACATAATCGTAAATTTTTTATTTTTGCTGCGTTGCTGTTCATATTTATTGATTTCGTGTATTGGCATAATATTAGCTTATATTTTAGTGATTATAATTCGGTTGTAGACTGCGGTGTTCTGGATTTTTTTATGAATGTTTTTGCCGGATGTGACCCTTTTGATCCGGAGGCAAATAAGGGTGTAGATATTCCCATAACGTGGTTTTCTTTTAATGTACTTCCTTATTTGTTTGTGGGATTATACATTACAAACGATTTGCAGACAAGTGCCGATACCTTTATTTTGCGGGTAAAATCCCGATATTTATGGTGGTTGAGTAAAATAGTTTGGTGTGTTGTTTCTTCAACTTTGTACTATTTACTGTTTTTTGTAATTTCGACAGCTTTTACATTGTTTTCCGGTAATTTTTCATTAACTCAAAACAGTTTAATAACTGAAGAATTTTTGGAGCTAAGCACTTATGGAAAAAGTATGACAGAAATTTTCATTTCCTCAGTACTGTTACCTTGGATGATTACAACTTGTCACATGACATTTGATGCAATTATCAGTATTACATTTGGACCTGTTGTCGCGTTTTTGATGATAGTCTGCCTTATGACCACATCTGTGTTTTATTGCAGCGAATTTTTGCCGTTTAACTTTTCAATGTTGATAAGAACTGATTTTTGCGCCATAAATAATATATCAATATATACAGAACTGGAGGTTGCCTTTTTAATAATCGTTATATGTTTATTTTTAGGCTTGCCAATTATCAAAAGAAAAAACATTATTTAAAGTAGGAGAGATTTATGAATATAGAAATTTGTAATTATACAAAAAAGTTATCAAAAAATCTTGTACTGGAAAATATAAATTTATCACTTTCCGGAGGAAAAATTTACGGTTTTGTAGGTAAGAACGGTTCGGGGAAAACTATGCTTATGCGTGCAATTTGCGGACTGATTTTACCTACCAGTGGTTTTGTAAAAATAAATAACAAAATCATAGGAAAAGACATATCGTTTCCTGATAGTGTTGGGGCTTTAATTGAAAATCCGGGGTTCATTTCTGAGTACTCCGGTTTTCAAAATTTGAAGATTCTCGCTCAAATACAAAAGAAAATAGACGATAAAAAAATAGTGGATACTATGAGAATGGTAGGGCTTGACCCAAACGAAAAGAAGAGTTTCCGAAAATATTCACTTGGTATGAAACAAAAACTTGGAATAGCAGCAGCGATGATGGAAGACCCTCAAATACTTGTTTTAGATGAACCTTTTAATGCGTTGGATGAAGCTTCATGTGAAAATGTCAAAAAAATGATTTTGTCCGCAAAAGTTCCCGATAGAGTTGTGTTGCTGTCATGTCATGACAAAAATCAGATTAACGCTCTTTGCGACGAAACTATAGAATTAGCGCAGGGTAAAATCATCAGGAGAGATAGTCTTTATGAGAAAGAAAAATAATTTAAAAGTTATTGTAACGCTCCTTATTGTAACAGTATTATGTATATGTGGTGTCATTAGGTTTTTTAGTATCAATTCAAAATATCCGCAAAACGAAAAAGTTGTATATAAAATGGGCGATTCATTTGTTTGTCAAAATGCAAAATTCACTATAACAGATACATACATGCTTAAGCGTATGGACATTATGAATGATGATGATTTATCAGAATATTTGGAAGAAAATTCTGACTATTTGAAAAGTGAAGATTTGAATCTTGGCTTAATAAAAATTATAATTTCCAATACAACAGATGATGAAATAACTGTTGATTTAACAGCTTTTCATATTGAATCAGGTGCTTTTTCATTACAATTTTATTACCCGCTCGTTATGTATTACAATGATTGTGGAATGTATATTAAACTTTCAAAAGGTGAACAAAAAACGTTTATTGCACCCGTTCCTATCTCTTCTGAACAATTTCTCAATTATGATTCCACCGATATTAGAAACAGAACGTATTATTTGGTATCATCTTTATATCCTCAAAAAATAATGTCAGAAGTCAAATTTAATTAAATTCAAGATATTTAAATTGGTCAAATAAATAACAATGTTGGTTTAGCATAATTAGTGCTGAATTACTTGGACATTGAAAAGTTGCCTCGTTGTATAATCATGACGAAAATCTGATTAACGCAAAACTGCAATACAGCAAGGTGTCGTAATCCGTTTCTTGTTCAAGCTTGAAAAAATATTTAAATTTCCTTTTAACGGTAAACTATTGTTTTTTCTCTTGTGTTCGTGCCGCATTGTATTTCTCGTCTGAGTTTGGTTGCAACGGCGGCGGGCATATTCACGGGCAGCTTGCACATTGATTTCATCATTCAGTTTGCCGTCAATCTCACTGTGCGGCGATATTAAAAACGGAAGTGGATTTCTTTTCATTTTGAAGTCCCTTCCGTTCATTTTTCTTTTCGTTTATCTGCTTTACGGCGGCTTTATACCGCGCCAAAGTTTCCTTTACAGACTTTGAATAATCCGTTATGCTCCACTTGCCGGTTTGAGTGTGTCGAATATGATAGTTGATGATTATCAGCCTTTCACGCAGGGTTGGTGGTGATCTGTTGACTGAGCCTGCACAATCTTAGCAAAGCATTGCTGTGCTTGGATTCAAATACCTTGTCACAGCCCTTGCAGCTAAGTGAAAACGCTCGCCAACCTTGTGTTTTCTCGCCTTTATCAACTGATAGCATTCCCTGCTTTTTAGACGGGCTGTTTCAGCTGCTTCTGCCGCTTAATTTCTTCCTCGCTCAGCTGAGGTTGAGGAATTTCAAACTTGCCGATGAAATTGAGATAGATTTCAACCTCCTGCATACGTTCTCCGTCAATATAATACGGAGCGTGAACTAAAATTTTGTCGATAAACTCATTTATCATCGGCGTAGTAAGCTCGGAAAAATCGGTGGTTATACATCTTTGCACCGCAATCGGCACAATAAACAAGACCCGTCAGCGGATTCGCCACTCCGGTGGTGTCAACACGTCTCGGCGTTTTTGTCAGTTTCTGAGCAAGCTCCCAAGTTTCTCGGTCAATGATTGCTTCGTGCGTGTCATTGAATATCAGCCAGTTCTCCTGCGGATTTTTCACTGAGCTTTTGTCCTTATATGATTCCTTGTGCGTACGGAAATTTACGGTGTCTCCGCAGTATTCCTGTTTTGCAAGAATACTGCGGACAACATATCCGCTCCAACTGAACGGGTGGGTAAACTCCTTTTTGTTTTTCCTTATTCCAATTCCTTTTTTGTAAAGTAAACAGCCGGGGTTTCAACCTTGTCATCAAACAGCGTGCGGGCTATGTCATAAGGTCCGCAGCCTTCTATTGTGAAATGGAAAATTCTGCGGACGACTGTAGCCGCTTCCTCATCAATCAGCCAATGATTTTTGTTGTTCGGGTCTTTCTTGTAACCGTAAATAGCCGAGTTGGTTGTCGGCTTTCCCGATTCGTGCAGATAGTTTGCAATATCAAAAGCATACTATGCCCGAGCGTAAGTGTAGCAACTGGTTTGACGGTTATGTTACAAAAACAAATCCACGTCTAAAAGGTAACACAAGATAACAAAAAACTGTACAGCCGAATATGGTTGTACAGTTTTTAGTTTTATATGTTATTTTATAGGAATGTAACATTGTACAAATTTGCACAATTTGAGCCGTAGGGGATTGCTAATCCTACCCGATAAAGCCTTGAACGAACACAATAACAATCAGCACGGGGAGTGCGTATTTAAGGTACGGCTTCAGCACTCTTGAAAGTTTAAGACCTTTACCCGTGTTACATTCTTCAAAGTAATTGTCAAAGCCCCAGCCGAATTTTGTTGTGCAGAACAGGAGATAAACCATTGCGCCAATCGGAAGAAGAAGGTTGCTGACAACGAAGTCCTCAAGGTCAAGCACACCTTTGCCGAGAATGTTGAAGTCACTCCAAATGTTGAATCCAAAAATACACGGCAGACACGCAAAGAACATAATAATTCCATTGATAATTGACGCCTTTGTTCTGCTCATGCCGAATGTGTCGGTAAGAAAAGCAACAAGGTTTTCAAACACGGCAATAACCGTTGAAAAGCTTGCGAATGTCATAAACAGAAAGAAAAGCGTACCCCAAATCCGACCGCCCGTCATATTTACGAAAACATTCGGAAGCGTCACAAAAATAAGGGCAGGTCCTTGGTCGGCTGAACGCCAAATGAAAAGCAAGCAGGGAAGATGATAAGTCCGGCAACAATTGCAACAAAAGTGTCCAATGCACAAATCTGAACAGCCTCACCGTAAAGCGTGCGGTCTTTGTTCATATAACTGCCGAAAATTTCCATTGATGCGATTCCGAGTCCGAGTGTGAAAAACGCCTGACTCATTGCAGAGGTGATTACCTTGCCGAGTCCTACATCTTTAACCTTTCCGAAATCGGGAACAAGATAAAAGCTCAAGCCTTCTCCCGCATTTGAAAGCATCATACTGTTGATTGCAAGAATAATAATCAGTGCAAGCAACGCAACCATCATAACCTTGCTGACCTTTTCAATGCCTTTTTGAAGTCCTCGACTGCATACAAAAAATCCGAATACAACGATTATCGCAAGCCATATAATCATCTCAACAGGCGATGCCATAAGGTTGTTAAACACTCCCGAAACCTGTTCTGAGTTCATTCCGCTTTTAAATGTTCCCGTTGCAAATTTATAGAAGTAATCTAACATCCAAGCCGAAACAGGCGTGTAGAACATCATCAAAAGGTAACAGCCTATCATACACAGCCAGCCGTGAATATGCCATTTGCTCTTTGGCTTTTCAAGTGTTTTATAGCTTAATACGGCACTTTTTCTGCTTGCTCTGCCGACTGCAAGCTCCATTGTCAGAACGGGGATTCCCATAAGCACAAGAAAGGCAAGATAGAAAAGCACGAACAATCCGCCGCCGTTTTCGCCCGTAACATACGGAAAACGCCATACATTGCCTATGCCAATCGCACAGCCTGCACTTACAAGGAGAAAACCTGTCCTCGACTTAAAATTTTCTCTTTGCATAAATATTCTCCTTAAAAATACTGTTGCTTTAATTATACAAAATTTTCACCGATATTTCAAGGAATAAACTTTTTATTTATGCAATTTGACAGGAATTAAAAAGCTTTGTATACTTTTATTACAGAAACATTTAAGCCTTGTTTAAGGTTCTAAATATATAATAGAATAAGAAAACTTTCGGGAGGTAACCAAATGCGACTTTTACTTGCAGCGGACGAAAAAGAGCTTTCAAAGGCTCTCACGGCAATTCGTTAGAAATAACAGTTGTATTTTAATATATACTTTAAAATCTAATATAAAATGGAACACAAGTAATGTAAAAATGTAAGTGTTCCATTTTTGTTTTTTAATATAAAAACTTAATTTAATTACAAATAAATTCCTTTTACTCCCAAAAATCGACATTTTATTCCAGAGTATATGGGCATTTTTATTTGGATATTATACAATGTTGATTGCTTGTTGCAACAGCAAAATTTTTATGGAGGTTATATCATTTATGAACAACAAGAATTCAAAGGTTAAAAAGATTGTAATAGCTGCAATGGCTGTAATCTGTGCTTTTTCATCAGCAACAGCAATTACAGCAGGCGCAAAAACCACTCAGTATAAGCATACTGTTTGTGTCGGTGGATATCCAGGCGGTAATGATGCTACTTGGCTTTCAATTAAGAAGAACGGTACTTATACCTATGATTTATTTGATGGATATCCAACTATTTTTAACAAAAAATCCAGCACAGTAATAAAATCAAGGGTTGAACATAAAGATAAGAAAGATAGGACTTATTATCAATCTTATACTCTTAGGAGTAACTATTCTGCGCCTGTACAAGTAAAATATGGCAATCTAAGATCAGGAAGTTGGCGTGCGGATTATAGATATGTGAGTGGCGGTGGTTGTAGAGCTAATGTTACAACCATGGAAAAATATTAATGAATTTATGGAGGTTGCCATATATATGGTAACCTCCATGCTTAGTAAATAAGTTAAATGTAATAAAAGTGTAATAAATGACATCTTGATATTGAATTTTAATTGATAGAAATTATAATTAAAATATAATATAAAACATACAACAGGAGTTTGGCGATGAAATTAACGAATGTGAATTTTCTTGCAAAAGCAAATGCCAAGATAAATAAAAATGAAAAGGGAATAAAAATTGTTTCAGCATTACTTGTAATATCAATAACCTTGATTTCGGCATTTTCAATTACCGTCACAAAAGCTGTAAATGAGTATAAAGAGGATTATCGTGCAAGAACACTTGAGGTTGACCCTTGGTTAAGCAAACTTGACGATAATGTTATAGAAAGTATTAAAAATACTGAGCATGTAGTTGATATTTTCCTCTTGAAGGAATCAGAAATGAAGCTTTTAATATTGTTCAGTCCTCGGATGAGAACTTACAAAAAATGATTGATCAAGAGAAAAATAATTATTTAAATATTTGGTCATTGTTTAAAAATGAAAAACGCAGTGTTATTGCAGGAAAAACTCTTGATGAATCCCCTGTGTTAAGCTGTGTTGTCCCGAGTGATTTTTATCCTTTTGAGGTTGAGAATGAAAATAAAAAGCCTGATTATATTGACGGGGAAGGTCTTATAGGAAAAACGATAACTGTAAAAGCGATTAATAATATGCTAATTCAACCTTATAATATTGATGGTTCATCAGAAAGCGGTTCACTTGAATTGCCTGCAATTGAATATAAATTAAAGGTTGTGGGTACTTATTATCTGTCACCGACCGAAACAGGCTATTATGATTCGATTTATATTTCAGAGGAAACAGCTACGAAAATATTAGATGACGCACTTACAAAAGGCGGATATTCAAAAGATAACGAAACCACTATCGGCAAGTGGTGGAGTGATTTATCGCTGAGGACTCACTATGTTGTTGTTGATGATTTTGAAAATATTGAATCGGTATATAACGCACTCACCGATATGAATGTATGCTGTGCCGATGACTCCGAACTCGGAATACAGGACAGCATAGTAAACGCTTCAAATATATTCAGCTTTGCAAGCGTATTTCTTATTATTTCAACAGTGTTGCTTTCTGTGATTATGATTATACAATCAACAGCAAACGCACTTTCACTTCGTAAATCCGATATAGGCTTGCTCAAAGCGATAGGTTATAAAAACAGTCAGATATTTGCCTGCCTTTACTGCGAACAGCTTAGAGTTACATTTACCGGATTTGCGGTTGGAACAATTATTTCGATTATAGTTACGGCTGTTTCAAATCTTTTCTTTGCAAACAGAAACTTCATAGACCGTCTGTACATTATCAATTGGGGAACTTTCGGAATCCTGCTTGCAATTTCGTTTTTGATAGTGACCGTTGTTCCGCTGATATGTCAGCTCATAGCATTACGCAAGCTGAATAAAATTCAGCCCAAAGACGCAATGAATGAATAATTTTGAGGGTAAAATAATGAAATCAATAGAATTAAGAAATGTTTCAAAAATATATAATAACAAAGTAACCGCCGTGGATAATGTATCGTTTACATTGTCAGAGGGTGAATTTGTGGCTGTTATGGGACAGTCGGGCAGCGGAAAAAGCACTCTGCTCCAAATGGCAGGTTTGCTTGATAACTGCACTTCGGGTCAAATCCTCATTAACGGAAAAGATGTGTCGTCACTCGGCAAAAACGAACTTGCCGACACAAGAATGAATTCACTCGGATTTGTCTTTCAGGCATTTCATCTCAATCCGCATCTCAAAGTTTTTGAAAATATAATGGTTCCAATGCTCATAAACGACCATTTCAAAAACAGAGCCGAAATGAAAGAAACTGCCGAATTGCTTGTGCAGAAAGTCGGTCTTACACATCGCATTGATCACTATCCGAGGGAACTTTCAGGCGGTGAACAGCAGAGAACCGCCATTGCAAGAGCACTTGCCAATAATCCCGACTTTATCCTTGCCGATGAACCTACAGGCAACCTTGACAGCAAAAACGAACTTATGATTTTTGAAGAACTGAAAAAGCTTACAGAGTTTGGCAAGGGTGTTCTTGTTGTCAGCCATAACGATGCCGTAACCGATTTTGCAGACAGAATTTGCGTTATGAAAGACGGCATTTTAGAGGAAAATTAAAATGAAAAATAAAAAACTCGGTATGCTTGTTAAAGCCTCAATTCTTTCACGAAAAGGTGCAACAATATTTTTTTGTTGCTTTATGGTTATTGCAACCATTCTCGTTCTTGTGTCGGCAGGAGCGGTTATGCCGCTGAAAAATAATATTGACCAAAACATAAATAATCATATTCTTAACAGAGAGTTGAATTTTGAGATAAACGAAAATACTCCTCAAAATGAAATTGACGATACAATTTTAAGCATAAAAGCATTAAACACATAACGAGTGTTTATAATGTGCCTGCCGAACTTGATGTGTCGGAAACTTCAGGAGTGCTGTTTTCAGCTTACACACTAAGTTATGTTCACGAGGGTATAACCTTAAAATAACAAGCGGAAGAGCTTTCAAAGAGAATGAAGAAAATGTTGCAGTTGTTCCCGAAGTTTAAAGGATTTTAACAGCGAAAGTCAACGAATCAATAAAATTGACGGCAAAACGCTTGTGGGCAAAAATCTTGTTTTCGCTGATGAATCGGGCAAGGAACATAAGCTTAAAATTGTCGGAGTGTATAACACATCTGACCCGATTTTTACAGGCGATCAGATTCTTATTCCACGCAACAGTTTGATTAAGTTCAATAATGAAGTTATTGCAAATGCCAAAGGTGCGACTTCAATAACTTCCGATAAGGCTTATAAAATTCTCGTTGATGATGCAAAAAATCTTCAAAGTGTACAATCCGAGGTTTTCTCATATTGCGAACCGTATACAATGGATTTGAATTTTGATTCTCAGTCATACAATATCGCACTCATAATCATTATGGGTTCAATTGTATTTTTTGCATTGTTCGTAATTGCGGGACAGTATATGTTCGTCAAGAGCAATATAAACAGACGAACCGAAGAGCTTGCTTTGTATCGCTCACTCGGTTACAAGTCTAATCAACTTTTCTATATAATATTTGCGGAATATTCCTTATCGGAATAATATCAATTGCAGTCGGTACAATTTTGGCTGTGTTACTCGATATATTACTTATAAATCCGTACCTTATGAATCTTGTGGGCAATACAATAATGGAAATGACCGTGAATGTTTCGGCTGTTTATGTACTGCTGTTCCTCGTGATTTATTTGATTGTACTTGCAATCGTCAGCATTTGGGCAGTAAAACGCTCTGAAAAAACGGATTTAAGCGTGTTGCTTAGAGAAAGATAATTCTATAGCAGAAATAAAACTCTATATTATTATTTAAAGCAGAAATTCTGAAATAATTCGGGATTTCTGCTTTTTTAAATTTCATTTAAAGTTTGTAAATTATTATATAGACACGGTAAAGAAAAGGTAAAGACAGGGAGGTCTTACAATGGGCGTTAAAAATATATTCAAGCGTTACGAACTTAAATTTATGCTGACAACACAGCAGTACATTAACAATCCGAAACCTATAAAAACATGAAGCCCCCACACATTTTCGTGTAGGGGCGGTTTTCTTAAACAAAGAAATTGTCCTTATAATTAATATCTTTCTCCGACAGCAACAATGACACTTCTGCCTGCCATATTAATTCGTTTGTCATAGAGAATAACATTTCTGTCCTCAAGGATTACATCCTGAGGCTCGTTGCCTGTGTTGACATAAAGTTTCCAGTGGTATCCTTCGGGAAGGTCGGGAAGCTCAACATTTACATAATCCCAATAAGCATTGACGCCAAAGTAAACAAACTCATCAAGTCCCTGTTGTTTAAGACTTGCACCGGCATACATAATACCAATCATTCTTGTATCATCGTAATATTTGGCACTCCACGCAACATTTGAATGGATGCTGACAGGCGGATAACTGCATGTTGACTTGCCTCTGCTGTCTGTGATAATGTGGAATCTCTTTCTGAAAGCAATCATATATTTAAAAAATTCAAATACATCCTTATGCTTTTCTTTTCTTGTCCAGTCAAGCCATGAGATAATGTTGTCCTGACAGTAAGCGTTGTTGTTGCCGAACTGAGTGTTGCAAAATTCATCGCCTGCAAGGAAAAGAGCAGGACCCTGACTGCACATAAGAGTTGCAAAGGCATTTTTAACCATTTTTATACGAAGATTGTTAATGTTGTAATCATCGGTTTCGCCCTCTGCACCGCAGTTCCAGCTGTTGTTGTCATTAGCACCGTCAGTATTGTTCCAGCCGTTTTCAAGATTGTGCTTTTCGTTGTATGAATACATATCATAAAGAGTAAATCCGTCATGACAGGTAAGAAAGTTTACCGACGCATTGTAGCCCCTGTAGGTAGGGTCATACAAATCTCTTGAGCCTGTAATTCTCTGAGCCGCATCCCATGCAAGGTGGTTGTCGCCTTTAAGAAATCTTCTGAGGTCGTCACGGTATCTTCCGTTCCATTCAGCCATCTGTTCCATGACGGAAAACAGCCGACCTGATAAAGTCCGCCTGCGTCCCACGCCTCTGCAATAAGCTTTACTCCGCCGAGAATCGGATCAAACGCAAGGCTTTTGAGAAGCGGAGGCTTATCCATAGGAGTACCGTCCTCGTTTCTTCCCAAAATTGACGCAAGGTCAAAACGGAAACCGTCAATGCGGTATTCTGTTACCCAATAACGCAGACAGTCAAGTATAAATTGCTGCACAATCGGCTGATTGCAGTTGAGAACATTGCCGCAACCGCTGAAATTGTAATACTTTCCGTCCGGAGTGAGCATATAGTAAATGTTGTTGTCAATGCCCTTGAACGAGAAATACGGTCCCATTTCATTGCCCTCTGCCGTGTGGTTGAACACAACATCAAGGATAACTTCAATTCCGTTTTCGTGAAGCTCACGAACAAGCTGTTTAAGCTCTCTGCCTTCGTGATGATGCTCGTGGTCGCTCTCATAGCTTGTGTTCGGAGCAAAAAAACATACGGTGTTATAGCCCCAGTAATCGTAGAGCTGACGACCGTCATAATTACGATACGAGCCCATTTCGTCAAACTCAAAAATAGGCATCATTTCAACGGCATTGATGCCCAGTTCTTTAAGATAGGGGATTTTTTCACGGATACCTGCGAATGTACCTTTGTTTTTAACACCTGAGGAGCCGTCCTGAGTAAAGCCTCTTACATGCATTTCATAAATTATAAGCTCTTCAAACGGAAGCTTCGGCTGAGTGCAGTTGCCCCAGTCATAGTCGCTGTTTACAACTCTTGCCTTATAAACACCCTCATGCTCCTGTTTTTTACCCCAGCCGCTCTGACCGATTACAGCCTTTGCGTATGGGTCAAGAATGTATTTCTTTTTATCAAAATAATTCCTTTTTCGGGTTCATACGGACCGTCAAAGGAATATGCATACTCAAAATCAATCTCATCAAGACCGAACACGAGCATTGAATAGGTGTTGCCGATTTTGTAAGAATCCGGAAATCTGAGCCTTGCATACGGAAATTTTGCATAAGGTCTGAATAAAAGCAATGTACACTCAACGGCATAAACCGAATGAATAGTAAAGTTCACACCGCCGGAAACGGTTGTTGCACCGTTTAAAAGAAAGTTGCCGGGTCTGACATCGAAACCACCTACATTATCGGTTGGCTTTAAATCCCTCAACATAATATTCAATCCCCCTAAGTTACTTTCAAAAAAACAAAAATTCAGTCAAACACAACATATGTCTATTTTATCATATTATGTGATTTATTCAACACACTATTTGCAAAAATATAGTCAAATCTTGTCATCACGATTAAAAAGCAGTATTTTTACACAAAAAAAGACCGGAATAAAAAATATATTCGGTCTTTTTAATCATTTGCTTACGCTTATTGTCAACCTATAAAAGTAAATCTGTCTGTTTTTCTGCCGTCAACATCAACTTTTTCGGCAAACATTTCGACAGGTCTTGCCCACACTTCACTTGTGTTGTGGAGATTTCTGTAAATTACAAGTTTTTCACCTGTTTCGCTGTGGGTTGCAAAGTTGATAACCTCATATTCGCCACCCTTGAAATGTAGGTAAATACCCGGCTTGATTTCTTTTGTCGTATTTTCGGCATTGTCCGAATTGCTTTCACAGCAATTTTCTGTTTTAACAGCTTTAACTGAAGTTTCTTCATTTGCAGGAGCTTCGTCAATTTCAGCTGCCCTGCAATCTGTATTGTCTGCATTGAAATCAACCCTGAAACTTCCGTCATTAACAACAAGAATCCTTGACTGATACGGCTGCATTTCAATTTCATAGTAACCGTTTACATCAATAACTTCGTTGCCGTTGAGAACATCTGTAAGCTTTGCGTTGCAGCCTGTGTCAAAACCGATTCTTTCAACACGGTCTGTAAGGTTGAATGCAACAAAAACAGTCTGATTGTCGGTTTTTCTTCTGTATACAAGCTTTTCATTCTGAATATTTATGTTTTCAAAATCGCCGTACTTGAGAGCTTCGAGTGCAAGCCTTACTACACCGAGTTTTTTGATATGCTCAAGAAGTTCATAGTTCGGGTTCGGGATGGAATCAAGGTCAAGACAGGGACGAAGTTCATAATCGCTGTAGCAGTTCTCATACCCTCAATGCCGAATTCACTTCCGTAGTAAATTGACGGTACTCCGGGCATTGTATACATCATTGTGTAAACATTGTTGAGATGATTTTTGTCTTTAAGCATACTTGCAACACGGTTTACATCGTGGTTATCAACGAAATTATATGTGTAGATATTTCTGTAAATACCGCCGTTAGCAAACTGTCTGTTAAGAGAATGTGCAATTTCAAAATAGTTGTGGTCATTATGGCTTGAATAAATGCCTTTGTAGCATTCATAGTTTGTAACCGAGTCAAGCACATCGGGATTTGCCCAATGATTGTAATCGCCGTGGGTAATCTCGCCGTAGAGCCAGAAATCGGACTTTTTCTCTTTGCAAACATTTTTTAATTTCTTGAAAAATTCAATGTCAATGCAGTCAGCCGCGTCAAGGCGAAGTCCGTCAATATCAAACTCATCAATCCAAAATCTTGCACAGTCAAGAAGATAGTTTACTACCTCGTCATTGTGGAGATTAAGCTTTACAAGGTCGTAGTAACCTGCCCAGCCCTCATAGCTGAAACCGTCATTATAAGGACTGTTGTTCCAAAAGTTTAAATTTTCAAACCAAGACGCATATCTTGAATTTTCACGGTTCTGCTGAACATCTTTGAAAGCAAAGAAATCTCTTCCCACATGATTAAAAACGCCGTCAAGCATAATTTTGATGCCGTTATCGTGAAGTGTTTTGCAAATTTTTTGAAAGATTCGTTGTCACCGAGCCGACAGTCGATTTTTTTATAATCAATAGTATCATAGCCGTGTTTTGAACTTTCAAAAACAGGGTTAAAAACAAGTGCGTTTACCGACATTGACTTCATATGGTCAATCCAGCCGTAAATTTTGTCAAGTCTGTATTCCTGTTTGAAATCATTCTCCTTTGGTGCTCCGCAAAAACCGAGCGGATAAATATTATAAATTACGGATTCATTTATATATCCCATTATATTATCTCCTTTTTGCACAGAATAAAGCAATGTACGAATGCAGTGTTTTGTGTACATTAGTCATAATTATAACACTAAAATTTCTATTGTGCAACTGAATAATTTGTGTTACAATGTAACATATTGATGATTTAAAAATGATTTTAAAAAAATCTCGGAGGAACAAAATGCTCAAAATACCCGAAAACAAAACAAGAAAAAAATTAAGAATCACACTTTGCGTGCTTTATCTCGTTGAAATCGTACTCTGTGCGTTGCCGTATTTCCAGTACATTGACGAAAAAAATGTACTCCATTCTTATTCCGTATTTGATATTATGTCTGTATGGGGACTCAGCGGTTCAAATGATGCGGTTTTTAAGTATTCGCTCTTTATGCCGATTTTCTTCATTATTCCGATTGCAGGATTTTTCTTCTGCGCTCTTGACAAAAAACGCAATATGAAGAATATCGTTTCAATCATCTGCTGTCTGCTCGGTGTGCTTTCAATTATCACAATGGTAAGCTATACAATCAGCCTTGCTTCTGTAATTGCACTTCTTTTGTACATTCTTATCTGCTTTCTCACAACGCTTTCAATCTTTGCAAGATTTACCGACAAAGATGCTACAAAAGCTCCTGTTAAGCAGAAAAACACAGACCCGAACAGGGAAGTGTAATTTTACAAATTAATAGTTAAAAACGGAAAATTGAAAATTTCGGTCGGAACACAGCTTGATTAATGCAAAGCATTGTTTTCCCGACTTTATTTTATAAAATTAAAACACGGCAGTTCATTATCTGAAATGATTGCCGTGTTTATTTTTGCCGATTTAAATTTTAAAATTCCGTCAAAACAATGTGTGCCTGAGAATTATCGAGGACTAACGGTTTATCCATATCAACTCTCTTTAATTCTCCGTAGAGTCTGCCGAAAATTACGGTTGTTTTGTCCATATATGCCGCCATAGCCTCGCCTTTTACGGTGAACGGCTTGAATGTAATGTCAACTGCCGAATATCCCGCCTTAAAGTACCACGGTCTGTCAAGCTTTCCGCCTGTGCTTTTAACATTTATCTGCGACAATTTTACAAGGTGACCGTCTGTGAAAAAGCAATTTTCGTTGCCGTAACGGTTGTCACCGACTCTGCTTGCAAGACAGAGGGAAAAGCGTTTTCCGTCAATAAAGCAGTCGGAGCTTAATCTCTGATAATTATGCTTTCTCGGCTTTGAAAAGCGTGTCCAGTCAAAGTAGGCGTTTGTGGTTGTTTCGTTTAAAGAATATTCCATACCGCCAACACGGATAATTCCGCCTGCGACAAATTTGGGAACAAAGCGTTTGAGATAAAAATATTTTCTGTCTCTCTCAAACGGCGCAATTTCGTTAAGACTTTCGCCCGCCGTCTTTTTGAGATTAATGTTAAAGTAAAGATTTTTTATGCCGCCAAAGTCGATAAAATCACATTTTAAAAATCTTCCGTTCGGTGTGTTTGTCAACTGCAACTGAAGCCTTTTGTCCGTGTACAAAAGCTCTCCCGAACTGCCTGATTCGGGAAGCTCGTTCTTGCTGAAAACAAATTTCTTTACAACACAATCATAAATCACACCGCCTCTTTTAAGGTCGGCAACCGCAATTTTTACCGCAAATTCCATGCCTAAATTTTCAACCGAAAGATAGAGCGAAACCTCTGTGTTGCTTATGAAATAGCAATCCCTTTCGCTGTGTTTTCCGCTTGTTTTGCTCTGTTCGCTGTTATATTCAAAAACAGGCGTTCTTGCCCAGCCTGCACACATAACCTCTCCGTTTTCTTCAAAAACATTATGCTTTTCGGTTATCTCATGTTGCAAAACAATCCCTCCGTGTTCTCGTTTTTAAAATTTTCCATAAAATCACACCATACAATATACACAAAATAATTATGCTTTTCAAGAATTATAACAAAACTGTAAATTTCGTTTTCTGCCGTCAACGGTATATGTACTAATTATCTGATTTCATGAATAATCTGTAATAATATCATATACCTGTGAGGGCGGTTTTTATGAAGAAATTTGTCATTTTGCTTTTAATCTGCTTATGTTTTCTGCTTTGTTCATGCAGTGCCGACACATCGGGATATCAAAACGAGCTTACCTGCACAGACTGGAGTGCAGAGCTTGACGGCGGCGGAAAGATAAGCCTTTCGTTTGACGGTGAAAATGCGTCCCTTATTATGATGAGCGGAAAAGACAAGGCGGAGCTTTGCGGAAAATATGTTGCCGATGATACAACGCTTGTCATATTTGTGCCGAAACTTTACCGAAACTACACCTTTGAATATATTCCCCACGGAAAAAAGCTTGATTTGTCATACAACGGTTCAAAAATCACGCTCAGCCGTGCCGATAACACGCAAAAAACCGAGTAAATCAGCCGTTCAATGTTTCTTATGTACATTTTGAGCGGAATACGCAGATTAACGAATAATTTTATTGATAAATAAGTTGTGTGTGTTATAATGTTTTAAGCTATGTTATTATGCCATTTTTGGATTTTTCGGAGGTATTGTTTTGGTAGTGTTTGGAATTGATCCCGGATATGCATTGTAGGTTGGGGAGCAATCAATTTTCAATCGAATACATATAAAACTCTCGGTTACGGTGCAATTGAAACCGTTGCCGGAACTGATTTTAACAAACGGCTTGAGTACATCTATGACGAAACCTATGCTATTCTCAACAGATGTCGCCCCGACGCCCTTGCAATCGAAAAACTTTACTTTCAGACCAATCAGAAAACGGCTATCAATGTTGCTCAGGCAAGGGGAGTAACCCTGCTTGCGGCACAAAAACTTAAAATACCAATCTTTGAGTACACTCCTCTCCAGGTCAAAACGGCTGTAACGGGATACGGCAAGGCTAAAAAACCACAGGTTATGGACATGACCGCAAGGCTTTTAAAGCTGAAAGAAATTCCGAAACCCGATGATACCTGTGATGCACTTGCAATTGCAATCTGTCACACACAGGCGGCAGGCTCACAGCTCAGAAGAGTAATGTACGGAAAGGGACTTTAAATATGCTTTATTCCGTAAGAGGAAAACTTATCGCAATAGAATCAAATGCGGCGGTAGTAGAGTGCGGCGGTGTCGGCTATATGTGCCAGACAACAATGAACACACTCAAAGCCGTAAAGCTTAACACAGAGGTAACGCTCTACACCTACCTTAATGTAAGGGAAGATGCGGTTGACCTTTTCGGCTTTGCAACAAAGGCAGAACTTGAAACCTTTAAAAACCTCATCAGCGTAAGCGGTGTAGGTCCAAAGGCAGGACTTGCGGTTTTGTCGGAGCTCAGTCCCGAACAGGTTGCAATGGCAATTGCCTCCGATGACCTCAAAACAATTACAAGAGCACAGGGAATAGGCAAAAAAATTGCACAGAGAATTGTTCTTGAACTCAAGGACAAGCTTGCAAAAGCGGCTAAAGAGGACAGTTCCTTTGCACAGGCGGCACAGAACAGCGTGAATGTTTCAACGGGAAATGTTCCGAAAGCAATCGAGGCACTCGGGGTTTTGGGCTATTCTCCTTCGGATGTTTCGTCCGTACTCGCAACACTCGACAGCGCCTTGCCTGTTGAACAGCTTATTTCGCTCACATTAAAACAGATGGGAAGGCAGTAACATATGAGTAAAATGGAATTCTCGGATGAATTTGATTTTGAAAACAGAATAACCGATACTTCCGAAATTCCCGAAGATACGGCAGAGAGCGACAACCCTCTGCGACCGAAAACACTTTCGGAATACATAGGACAGGAAAAGGCAAAGGAAAACCTCAAGGTTTTTATCGAGGCGGCAAAAATCAGAGGCGAAACCCTTGACCATGTACTGCTCTACGGCCCTCCGGGATCGGTAAAACAACTCTTTCGGGAATCATTGCGAATGAACTCGGTGTGTCAATGAGAATAACCTCAGGTCCTGCAATTGAAAAGCCGGGCGACCTTGCGGCATTGCTTACCAACCTTAACGAGGGCGATGTGCTTTTTATTGACGAAATTCACAGACTGAGCCGTTCCGTTGAAGAAATACTTTACCCTTCAATGGAGGACTTTGCAATTGACATCATCACGGGTAAAGGTCAGATGGCGGCTTCGTATCATCTGCCGTTGCCAAAATTTACACTTGTCGGAGCAACCACAAGAGCAGGTCAGCTGACCGCTCCTTTGCGTGACCGCTTTGGTGTGGTGTTAAGACTTGAGCTCTACACTCCCGAGGAGCTTGCACAGATTGTTGAAAGAAGTGCCGGAATCCTCGGAATAAAAATTGAACATGACGGTGCGCTTGAAATTGCGTCCCGTTCAAGGGGAACACCACGAATTGCAAACCGACTTTTAAAGCGTGTGCGTGACTTTGCACAGGTTATGTCAAACGGCGTCATCACACTTGAAACCGCAAGGACAGCACTTGACAGACTCGAAATTGACGAACTCGGTCTTGACCGCAACGACAGAAGAATGCTTGAGGCAATCGTTCGTTTTTACAACGGCGGTCCTGTCGGACTTGAAACACTTGCGGCGGCAATCGGTGAAGAGGCTGTAACAATTGAGGATGTCTATGAACGTATCTTTTGCAGATAGGTTTTGTCAGCAGAACACCGAGGGGCAGATGCATAACTGCCGAGGCTTGCAAGCATCTCGCTGTGAATTTCCTAAGGGTGTCGTAAATGCACAGCCAACACAGCCGACTCTCTTTGGTGACAGGGAGTCATAAATCAGTCACAATATGAGTGTATAATTCAACAGAGTGCAAGGTTCTTACTTGGGTTATACCGAAAATTTCAGTTTTGAAAATTTACAATCTACAAATTATTTAACGGAGGAATATATATAATGGGAAGATTATTCGGTACAGACGGTGCAAGAGGTGTTGCAAACGCAGAGCTTACACCCGAACTTGCAATGAATATAGGCAGAGCGGCGGCAATGGTTCTTATCAGCGATGAGGTTGAACACCCCACAATTCTAATCGGTAAGGACACAAGACTTTCGGGCGATATGCTCGAGGGCGCACTTATTGCAGGACTTTGCTCGGTAGGTGCAAATGTTCACATTCTCGGGGTAGTTCCTACTCCTGCGGTTGCTTATCTTGTAGGCAAATACAATGCCGATGCAGGTATTATGATTTCCGCATCACACAACCCGTTTGAATTTAACGGTATCAAAATTTTCAGTTCTGACGGATGTAAGCTCCCCGATGCCCTCGAAAACAGAATTGAAGAAATCGTACTTGACCATGTTGTTCCGTATGCATCCGCAACAGATGAAAATATCGGCAGAGTAACATATGATACAGAGGCGGCTGATTTGTATATTGACCACCTTATTTCAGCAGTTGACTGCGACTTTGAGGGTATGGAAATCGCACTTGACTGCTCAAACGGTTCTTCTTCAAGAACAGCCGAAAAGCTTTTCACAAAGCTTGGTGCAAAGGTTCATATGCTTTTTGACGAGCCTGACGGTGTGAACATCAACCGTGACTGCGGTTCAACTCATATGAGCAAATTGCAGAAGTATGTTCGTGAACACAAGCTTTTATGCGGTCTTGCATTTGACGGTGACGCCGACAGATGTCTTGCGGTTGACGAAAACGGAAACCTTGTTGACGGCGATTACCTTATTGCAATCTGTGCAAATGATATGAAGCAGAGAGGCGTACTCAAAAAGAATGCCGTTGTCGGAACAATTATGACAAACATGGGCTTTAACAAGTTCTGCGAAGAAAACGATATGCACTTTGTTTCAACAAAGGTTGGCGACAGATATGTTCTTGAGGCTATGATGCAGGAGGGCTACAACATCGGCGGTGAGCAGAGCGGTCACATCATTTTGCTTGACTACGCAACAACAGGCGATGGTCAGCTTTCAGGTGCAATGATTCTCAGCATTATGAAGAGAACAGGCGAAAAGCTCAGTCAGCTTGCAAAGATTATGGAGCGTTTGCCGCAGGTGCTCATTAATGTAAAGGTCAGCAGAGAGGGCAAGCTCTCATTCTATACAGACAGGGAAATCAAGGCTGAAATCGAAAGAGTGAGCGAAATCCTCGGTGACAGAGGCAGAATCCTTGTTCGTGTATCGGGAACAGAACCTCTCGTAAGAGTAATGCTCGAGGGCGAAAACCTCGAAGAAATTCAGAACCTTGCGGAAGAAGCCGCACAGGTAGTAAGGGAAAGACTTGCATAATGCGATTATCTGATAAATGGAAAGATTATGAACTTATAGATACCTCTGACGGGGAAAGACTTGAAAGATGGGGAGATATAATCCTTATCCGTCCCGATCCGCAGATTATCTGGTCAAGCGAAAAGAAAAATCCTCTTTGGTATTCGGCACATGCCCGTTACCACCGCTCAAATCGTGGCGGAGGAAGTTGGGAACAGTACAAAAAAGTTCCCGACCGCTGGACTGTAAATTACGGCGACCTCGTTTTCAACATCAAGCCTATGGGATTCAAGCACACGGGTGTGTTCCCCGAACAGGCAGTTAACTGGGATTTTGCCGCAGAAAAAATTAAAAACGAAAACAGACCGCTTAAAATTCTCAACCTTTTCGGTTACACAGGCTGTGCAACTCTTGCGTGTATGAACGCAGGCGCAACCGTTTGCCATGTTGACGCATCAAAGGGCATGGTTCAGTGGGCAAAGGAAAATGCCGCATCAAGCGGTATTGCCGACAGACCTGTCCGTTGGCTCGTTGACGATTGCGTAAAATTTGTACAGCGTGAAATCCGCCGTGGCAACAGGTATGACGGAATCATTATGGATCCTCCGTCATACGGCAGAGGTCCGGGCGGTGAGGTCTGGAAACTTGAAGAACAGCTTTATTCACTCGTAACCCTGTGCAAACAGGTTCTCTCAGACAATCCGCTGTTTTTCATTCTCAATTCCTACACAACGGGACTTTCTCCCGCTGTAATGGAGTATTTGCTCGGAGTTCTTTTGCAGAAGGACTTCGGGGGAAAAGTATCAAGCGATGAAATAGGACTGAAGGTGAGCGACACGGGACTTGTATTGCCGTGCGGCTCAACCGCAATATGGGAGAAATAATAAATGAGCTTTATTTCACTTGACAACATCAGCTTTTCATATTCCGACATTGAAAGCGGCCAGCCGTACAAAAATGCGGTTGACGGTGTTTCTCTCAATATCGAAAAGGGTGAATTTGTTGCCCTTCTCGGTCACAACGGATGCGGAAAGTCAACTGTTGCAAAACATCTCAATGCAATGCTATTGCCGGATAAGGGCAAAGTGTATGTTGACGGAGATGACACATCAGATGAAAACAAGACATATGATATAAGAGAAAAAGTGGGACTTGTACTTCAAAATCCCGACAACCAGCTTGTTGCAAGCGTTGTTGAGGAAGATGTTGCATTCGGCCCCGAAAACCTCGGAATACCGCCAAAGGAGATCCGACAGAGGGTTGACGATGCCCTCAAAGCCGTTGATATGTACGATTACCGTGAACACGCTCCGTTCAAGCTTTCGGGCGGTCAGAAACAGCGTATTGCAATTGCGGGAATTCTTGCAATGCAACCGCAATGCATAGTTCTTGACGAACCCACGGCAATGCTTGACCCTAACGGCCGTGACGAGGTAATGACAACGCTTTTAAAACTCAACCGTGAAAAGAATATGACGGTTGTCCTCATCACACACTATATGGAAGAGGCAGTCCTTGCCGACAGAGTTGTCGTTATGGACGCAGGAAAAATCCTCACTCAGGGTACACCCGAAGAAGTTTTTTCACAGGCGGAGCTGCTCAAAAAGCACCGTCTTGATGTTCCGCAGGCAACAGAGTTTGCATACAGACTCAGGGGGTGCGGAGTGAAATTTGACAAACTCCCTCTCAATGCAGAGCAATGTGTAAAAATGCTTGAGGAGGTGCTGTCATGAGCAAGGTGCTTGAACTGAAAAATTTAAGCTATGTTTACGGAACAGGCACTCCGTTTGAGAAAACCGCTGTCAATAATTTGAGCCTTTCAATTGAAAAGGCGAGTTTATCGGCATTATGGGACACACGGCTCGGGCAAGTCAACACTTGTTCAAATGCTCAACGGACTTATGAAACCAACTTCGGGACAGGTTCTTCTTGACGGCGAGGATATCTGGGCAAATCCCAAGGATATCAGAAAAATCCGTTTCAAAGTCGGAATGGTATTTCAGTATCCCGAATATCAGCTTTTTGAAGAAACCGTTGCCAAGGATATCGCATTCGGCCCTACGAATATGGGCAAGAGCGGTGCAGAGCTTGAAAAAGCGGTAAATGACGCCGCAAGATTTACCGGACTTAAAGATGAACTTCTTGAAAAATCTCCGTTCGACCTTTCGGGCGGTGAAAAGAGAAGGGCGGCAATTGCAGGCGTTATAGCAATGAATCCCGAGGTTCTCGTTCTTGACGAACCGACCGCAGGTCTTGATCCTATGGGCAGAGATGTGCTGTTGAGCCAGATTGTGCAGTATCACAAGGAACGCAAAAACACCGTTATCCTTGTATCCCACAGCATGGAAGACATTGCAAGGGTTGCCGATAAGATAATCGTTATGAACAAGTCAAACCTCGTTATGTTTGATAAGACAAAAGAAGTTTTCTCAAAGGGACGAGAGCTTGAAAAAATAGGACTTCGAGTACCGCAGATAACAAAGATTATGCTTGAACTGCGTGAAAAAGGTTTTAATGTTCCCGAAGGAATACTTACTGTTGATGAGGCAATGGACTGTATTTCCTCACTGCTTGACAAGGAGGGTAAAATATGGTAAGAGATGTTGCGTTCGGTCAGTATTTTCCTGCGAACAGCGTAATCCACAAATGTGATCCCCGTGCAAAGCTGATTATGCTTGTCGGATTTCTCGTAATTATTTTCTGTACTTTTAATTATGCTTCGCTTGCGCTTGTTGTGCTTTTTACCGCACTTTTCGTTGCGGCAAGCAAGGTGCCTGCAAAGTTCTATTTCAAAAGCATGAAAGTAATTATATTTATTATAATAGTAACCTCAATTCTCAATGTGTTCTACGGTTCGGGTGATCCGCTTGTACAATGGGGAATTTTCAAAATTACCTTAAACGGCATTAACAGAGCAATTTTTGTTTCGGTAAGAATCATATGTCTTATCCTTGCAAGCTCCTGTCTTACATTCACAACCTCTCCGACAGAGCTTACGGACGCAATCGAAAGACTGATGAAGCCGCTTGCAAAACTGCACTTTCCCGTTCACGAGATTGCAATGATGATGTCGCTTGCTTTAAGATTTGTTCCCACACTTCTTGAAGAAACCGACAAAATTACTCAGGCTCAAAAGGCACGAGGTGCCGATATGGAGTCGGGTAATATTATTCAGAGGGTAAAGGCGTTTATCCCTATTCTTATTCCGCTTTTTGTTTCGGCATTCAGAAGAGCCTATGAGCTTGCAACAGCTATGGAGTGCCGTTGCTACCGTGGCGGAACAGGAAGAACACGAATGAAAACTATTCATATGGCAAAGCGTGACTATGTATCTTTTGTAATGGTCGCACTTCTAATCGGCGGAGTGATTTTATGCAACATATTCCTGCCTGCGGCAGTTTAAGAAATCTTCTTCTCACAATTTCATATGACGGAAAAGAGTTCCACGGCTGGCAGATTCAGCAGAACGCAATGACGGTTCAGGAGGCTTTTCAAACTGCTCTTTCAAAGATTATCGGCAATGACTTTGATGTAAAGGGATGCAGTCGCACAGACAGCGGAGTTCACGCAAATATGTACTGCATCAGCCTTAAAACAGAGCATCCCATAAAGCCCGAAAGGCTCAAGGCGGCGCTTAACCGCTGGCTGCCGCTAAGCATTGCGGTTCTTGACTGCAAAGAGGTTGCACCCGATTTTCACGCCCGTTATTCCTGCACAAGCAAGGAATATATCTACAAAATCTGGAACAGCGAGGTGCGAAATCCGTTTCTTGACGGATACGCACTTCATTACAGATACAAAATTGACGAAAATCTGCTTGACAAAGCCGCTCAGGCATATGTCGGCAGACACGATTTCACTTCCTTTTGCACGCTTGATAACCGTGAAAAAGGGGATATGACCAGAAATGTAAAAGCCTTTTCGGTAACCCGTGAGGGCGACCTTGTTACAATGAAGGTTGAGGCTGACGGCTTTTTGTACAATATGGTTCGTATTATGGTGGGAACACTTCTCAGGATTCAGCAGGGTAAAATTGCTCCCGATGAAATTCCCTCTATTATAGAAAAGAAAAACAGAAAATATTCGGGTCCCACCGCACAGGCTTGCGGATTGTACCTGAATCGTGTGAATTATGAAAATGACAACAGTTCACAAAAAGGATTGAACGCTGATGTTTAAAAAATTTAAAGGACATTATTCAAAACGAAAGACACATAAAACCGACAGAGATGTAATGAGCTATGAGGATATGCCTCTTGACGATTATGAACAGGAAAAAACCGAAATGTCGCCGCAGGCTGTCAAGAAAATCGTACTCGGTGCGTGTATTGCCATTGCGGCAGGACTTATAGTTTTTGCCTTTGCAAACCGTGACAAGCTCACATGGGAGAACATCTCGAACTGGTGGACTTATGATGTACTCGGAAATGCCGGTCACGGCTATCCCGTTGACATTATCGGTTCCGAGGTTTCATCGGGCAACTTTGCAGTGTCACAGGGACATGCCGTGTATGCGTCGGACACCTCGTTTGTAACCCTTACAAATTCGGGTACAGAGGTTGCACGACTTCAGCTTACACATTCAAATCCCGTAATGAAAAACAATGAAAACAGATTTCTTACATACGGAATCGGCAGTGCAAGCTATGAGATAAGCAGTTTTGACGAAACGCTTTACTCAGGCAATGCCGAAAATAAAATATACACAGGTGATGTTGCCTCAAACGGTACATACTGTCTTGTTACCGAGGACAACGGTTATCTTACAACGCTGTATGCCTACAGCAAAAATAATAACAGAATTTACAAATATTCTTTTTCGGAGTATTATATAACATCGGTAGCAATTAACAAGGACGGCTCCGGTTGCGTTGCCACAGGTGTGTCAAGTGACAAGGGTTCAGCGGTAACGGGCGTTTATGTGCTTGATTTTTCACAGGAAAAGCCTGTTTCAACCTACAAAATTTCGGGTGACAGCGTGCTTGATTGCAAGTATCTGACCTCAGATACGGCGGTTCTTGTGGGCTCACAGGCAAGCTATATTGTTAAAAAAGGTGAAAAGAACTACAAAACAGTAAGCTATGAGGACAAAACTCTTTCAAATTACTGCTTTAACACAGATACATCAACCTATACAATGGCTCTTTCAAGGAGCGGTGACGGAAGAAGTGTTGCTCTCATAAGCTATAACAGTAACGGCGAGGCACAGTACACAATAAATACCGAACACAAAGCCGATTCGCTTTCTGTCTACAAGGGTACGGTTGCAATCCTTGACGGAAATGTTGTTTACGGTTATAATCAAAATGGCGATTTGCTTTATTCGACAAATTCGGGAACCGGTTCAAAAAAGATTGTGCTTGCCTCGGACTACACCGCTTACATTCTCAGCGTAAATCAAATTAGATTTATTGATCTTGACAGTGTATCGAGTGACGATACGCTCAAACTTCAAAACAGGAGTAATAAATTTGGTTGCAGATATAATTATTATTGCCGTGTTTGCGCTTTTGTTTTTTATCGATTTCAAGCGTGGCATAGCAATTACAATTCTCAATGTTGCAGGTGTGGCTCTCACGGGCTTTCTTGCATATCACATTTCAAACTTTCTTGCATCGTGGGTTTATACGGCATTTGTTCAGCAGACCTTAACAACAAATCTGCAACAAATGATTGACACTCAGGCATCAACTCAGCCATTGCAAACAGTTTTTCGGCTTTGCCAAACTGGGTTATGGGAATGCTCAGATTCTTCCTTTCAATTTTTGGATTGGATTCAAGTGTCTATACAAACGATTTTCAGGTTCCGAACTCTGCCGCAGCGGCGGTGTCGGCTTCGGTGGAAAATCTTATTCAGCCGGTTATCACAGGAATGTTCCGCTTGGTTATCGGTGTAGTTATTTCAATAATTATCTTTATAATTATAAAAATTCTTGTTAAAAAACTTGCAAGAGTGTTTAAAATACCCGTGGTGAAACAGATTAATAAGCTTCTCGGCGGTGTGTTGGGACTTGCGGAGGCGGCAATCCTTGTATTTTTTGCCGTTAATATCTTTTCGGGAGTGCTTGAGTTTTCAAATCCCGAAATGCTTAATAACCCGATGATTTCGGGTGCTGTTTTTAAATTTTTCAGCGTTGCAGTCTGAATGAAGAAACAGGAGGGAACAGTAATGGAAAAAGAAAAAGATGTGTGGAGCTTTAAAAAATCCGATTTGGTTACTATACCTAATATTATAACTTATGTAAGATTTGTGCTTATAATCCCGTTCGTATATTTTTTCCTTGCGGAACAGTATATATATGCGGCAATATGTATAGGTTTGTCGGGACTTTCCGATTGCTTTGACGGAATGGCTGCCAGAAAACTCAATCAGGTAACTCCTCTCGGAAAAATCCTTGATCCCATTGCAGACAAGGTAACGCTTTTTGCGGTCGTTATCTGTATGGTGATTTATGTGCCTATGGTTCTTCCGATTCTTGTAACACTTCTGGTCAAAGACCTTATTATGCTCCTCGGCGGTGCAGATTTAATTAAAAAAAGACTCACTCCGCCTTCTGCAAATTGGTACGGAAAGGTCGGAACAATTATTTTCTACTTTTCCGTATGTCTTATCGTATTTCTCAAGGCCTTTTTTGCCTACGAAAATATGGTGCTTGATCTGATATTGCTTTCGGTTACAGCCGCATCCATGTTATACGCTTTGTATCGTTACGGCAAAATCTATTTTGCAATGATTAAGGAGTACAACGAATCACTTAAAAAGACAGCTGACATTAAAATAAATAAATTCCGACAAATAAATATTGAATTATTTGTTAAACAGTTGTATAATTCTTATATTACCATGACAGCAAATGTGCAATTTGGTGTCCTAAAAAGGAGTATGCTATGCTTTGTACAAGATGCGGAAAACGGCCTGCGGTTGTTTTCGTTTCAAATAATAATTCCAAAGATGCCCCGACGGCAGGTTATTGCCTTACCTGTGCAAAAGAGCTTGGAATCAAGCCGGTTGAGGATCTTATCAGCAAAATGGGTATCTCGGATGAGGACCTTGAAAATGTTCAGGATCAGATGAACACCCTCATGAACAGTATGGGTGACGGCGATATGTCGCAGCTTATGGAACAGCTTGGTGCGGATAACCTTGCCGAGCAGATGGGCGATTTTCTAAAGACGGTGACGGTAGCGAAGATGATGACTTCTCTCACGGTGCACCTGCATTCCCTGCATTTTCAACAGTATGTTCGGCGGACAGAACAACAATGCGACAAATCAGGATAATAATAAAAAGGGCAAAAAAG
>ENA-OQEX01000233-OQEX01000233.1-human-gut-metagenome-genome-assembly--contig:-NODE-233-length-32344-cov-7.114008_pt1 | contig 32344 bp, 37 predicted proteins | sample MGYA00242802_ERZ504649 | MGnify/ENA primary metagenome ERZ504649 (study PRJEB26092, sample SAMD00036194) | human gut metagenome | host: Homo sapiens | study: EMG produced TPA metagenomics assembly of...
CGCGGGAGGGGATGACACCCTCGGTCTTGTAGCCGATGTCGAGCAGGACCTCGTCATGATCGACCTTGACGACGGTACCTTCGACCAGATCACCATCATCGAAGTTCTTGATGGTGGAATCGACTGCTTGATGAAGTCCTCTTCGGTGCCGATGTCGTTGATGGCGACCTTGGCGACTTCGTTATTGTTCTCTGCCATTAATTTGGTTTCTTACAAATAGTGGGTGGATAAAATCGGTCTTCAATTATGTGCGTGCGATATAACACACGCAAGGTGTAAGTTTACATGGGACCATGCACAAAAAGGCGTGCCGCAACCCGCGACACGCCCGAAATTACTTCATATTTTCACACACAGAGCGCAATTACAGCTGACGCTCGGCCATCTCGACCACGTTTTCCAGCAGCATGGCGCGGGTCATAGGGCCTACACCGCTGGATTCGGCGTGTATGCCAAGGCCTTCTCATAACAGGCTTTATCGACATCGCCCTTCACGCGATAACGGCCGACCTCCTCGTCGAACACGCGAGAAACACCGACATCGACCAACACCGCGCCTTCCTTGATGTCTTCCGGCTTGACGAAACCGGCGGAGCCATGGCCGCAACGATGATATCGGCCTCACGCATATGCTTGCGCACGTCCTTGGTGCCGGTATGGCACAGCGTGACCGTGGCATTCACCGCCTTGCGAGTCAGCATGAGACCAATAGTGCGGCCGATGGTGATGCCTCGGCCGAGCACGCAGACCTCTTTGCCGTCCAGGTCAATGTCGTAGGCTTTGAGCAGTTCGATCACGCCTCGCGGAGTGCATGGCAGCGGAGTAGTGATCTCGCCGCGCGCATGCAACACGAGTTCGCCAAGATTATATGGGTGCATACCATCGGCGTCTTTCTTGGGGTCGATCAGATCGATGATGGCGTTCTCGTCGATGCCCTTCGGCAACGGCAACTGCACGATGTAGCCGGTGCAGGCAGGATCGGCGTTAAGCTCCTGTACGACTTCGGCGATTTGTTCGAATGTTGCGTCGGCAGGCAACTCCTTCTTAATGGAGTTCACACCGATTTCAGCGCAATCGGCATGCTTTCCGGCAACATATTTGACGGATCCGGCATCGGAACCAACCAGGATAGTTCCAAGACCGGGGTTAACCCCTGCTCTTTCAGCGCTGCGACTCGCTCGGCGAGATTCGCTTTGATCTGCGCGGACACCATCTTTCCATCGATTTTCACCGCCATGCCGGCCACTCCCCTTTTCGTTGTCTCATTGTTGTATTGGCATTTGCATGTATCGTAGGCTATCTTGGTTTCAGTCGTAAGTCGCACACGTATTTATGAGATGAACACGATTAGGGCGGTTCAGGAAGAGGGCAATCGACATGCGCTTGCACAAACGTTCTTTGTTACGCGCTTTCGCTGCGGGAATCGCGCTTTGCGTGGCGTTCGGCACGGCAGCATGTTCCGGAGGGTCAACTTCGCAGGAGAATGACGCCTCCGCCGACTCCGAAACCCCAACCGAACAGATCACTCCAATCGAAGTGGTCGCCTCGGTCAATCAATGGGGTTCTCTTGCCGAGCAGATCGGTGGCGTCCACGTGAAGGTCACGTCGGTTCTCTCTTCAACCGATGTCAATGCGCATGATTTCGAGCCGAAAACCGACGATATCGACAAACTTCAGCAGGCACAGGTCGTAGTGTCCAATGGTGCCGGCTATGACACTTGGGCCACCAAGAACCTCAGTAAGACCATGGTTTCCGTTTCCGCAGCACAAATGGTGGGCGCCGTCGAGGGAGACAATCCGCATTTATGGTTCTCCAGTGACGCCCGAAACGCCATGGCCAAGGAATTGGCCGACACATATAGCCGCATCATGCCCGCGCAAAAGAAATATTTCAACAACAAACTCACCGCGTGGAACAGGCGGGAGAAGAAAATAGAAAAGGACATGAAGGCGTTCAGCGACTCGCATAAGAACGTCTCCTACGCCGCCACCGAACCGGTGGCCTACTATCTGCTCAGCGACATGGGGTTCACCGACAACACGCCGGAGGGGTATCTGCAATCGTCCAGCACGAATTCCGAGCCAACCCCCACCGATCTTCAGGAATTTCAGGAATTGCTGGAAAAGCATAAAGTCGAGGTGCTGATCAACGACACACAATCCACAAGCGACGCCACGAACACGCTGACCGGCATTGCTTACAAATCCGACGTTCCCGTGCTTGATGTCAGCGAACAGATGCCCTCCGATTACACCAGCCTGACATCGTGGATCCGCGCTCTTATCCTGTCGTTGACCGATATGTTCGATGAACAATCCGATGCCGACGATCAGGATGCAACAAGTTCCGACAGCACGTCGGAAAACGCGGATTCCTTGGAATCAACCGCAGATTCCTCGACGCAAGACAACGATCAGACAACGAACGGATCGAACGATGCGCCGCAACCAAATCCGGTGAAATGATTGTTCGGCAAAAGCGATTGCCGAACAATCGATCGGTAATCGCTTTTGCCAAGACCATCCTGCGTCCAACTGAATGCGGAATGGTCTTTTTTGTTTGCCTGACGTTTTGCTTTTTACGCAAAGCCTCTCGTCTGATCGTTACGACGGTTTCAACGACAATCCTTATTGAGAATGATTGTCAACACCATTTGCGAGTATGTACGTGCATTCAAATCAAGGAGAAGCCATGCACGACGAGACACCTGCCTGCATCGAATTCGACGACGCCTGCGTCAAACGAGGCGGTCACGTCATCTGGCAACACGGCACGTTCAGCATTCCGCAAGGCTCGGTAACCGCAATCGTCGGTACCAACGGCGCGGGCAAAACCACCATGATGAAGGCCGAGCTGGGATTGATTCCAACCGCGCACGGCAGCATCAAGGTACTCGGACAGCCTGCAGGCTCCGCAAACCGGCGCATCGGCTACGTGCCGCAAAGCTACGCATCCGACATCGAATCGAACATCACCGCGGAACAGTCGGTGCTTCTCGGCTTGACGGGAACTCGATTCGGCATTCATCCCGTCACCAAAACACTTCGCGAGAAAGCCCGCAAGGCCATGGACTTCGTCGAGTTACAAGACAAAGCGAATTATCGCCTATCCGAACTTTCGGGCGGACTGCGCCAAAGGGTCGCCATCGCGCAGGCGCTCGTGGATGACCCGAAACTGCTGATGCTGGACGAGCCTCTCGCCAACCTTGATCTGGCGAGTCAACGCGCCACTGTGCACGTACTCGCCAAACTCAACCGCGAACTCGGCATGACCATCCAAGTGGTGGCGCACGACCTTAATATGCTTCTGCCCATCCTCACTGGAGCCGTCTATCTGCTTGACGGACATCCACACTATGCAGGCATGAACGAGGTGCTGGATTCCCATCTACTCACGCATTTATATGGCACGACCGTACAGGTGGTCACCACTCCGCAAGGAGATATGTTCGTGACGCCAAGCGAGGACGAGTCTGAAAACATGAGCATCGATGCGCATGCTCCAGAAGAAATCGCGCAATTTCACCATCACAGCCACACCACGCAGGAGGACTGAGCATGGACGGTACCGTATTCGCTTTCGACCCGGATTGGGTTTCCACGCTCAACGCCCCATTCATGACGAACGCGTTTCTCGCCGGCCTGTGCATCGCATTGGCAGCCGGCGTGATGGGTTATTTCACCATCGCCAGACATTCCACATTCGCAGCCCACGCCTTGGCACATATCGGACTGCCAGGTGCCACCGGAGCCGTATTGCTCGGCCTGCCTGTTTCCGCAGGTCTTGGCGTGTTCGCTCTCGGCGGAGCACTGGTGATCGGCGCGCTTGGCAAGAAGGCTTCACAGCGTGAGATCGCCACTGGAACCGTACTCGCTTTCGCCACCGGCCTTGGTCTCTTTTTCGCACGCATGTCAAGCTCGGCTTCGCAGCAGATGCAGTCGATTCTGTTCGGCTCGATTCTGACGATCACCGACGGTCAGATCATTGGTTTCGCGATTTTCGACGTGCTGCTTTTGGCTGTTCTGGCAGTGATCTACCGCCCGCTATTGTTCAGTTCGCTTGACGAGCAGGTGGCACAGGCAAAAGGCGTGCCCGTCGGTTTCATGAACATTTGCTTTATGACAATTATGGCCGGCGTCATTACCATTGCCGTTCCCGCAGTCGGCACATTGCTGATCTTCGCGTTGGTGATCACCCCCGCCGCCACCGCCAACATCATCGCCCGCTCACCATTCAAGGCGATGGTCGTCGCCACGGTGATCTGCCTGATTTCGATTTGGGGAGGGCTCGTGATTTCCGCCATGTTCCCCGCTCCCCCGAGCTTCATCATCGTGACAATTTCGACGTTGTTTTGGGTGGTTGCGAAGGCTATTGAATCCTTCAAAAGAAAGTAGCAGAAAGAAGTATCGGAAAGCCGTCAGCGGGCGAAATCAGACTGCCTGACGAGTCGATGGATCAACAGGTTCCACCAAAGCATCGGCAATCGCGGCGACGCCTTCGCCCGAACCAGTGAATCCCATGCCATCCGTTGTGGTGGCGGTCATGGACACCTCACAACCTATGGCTTCAGACAACGCTCGTTCGGCTTCTTCCCTGTGTTTTCCGATTTTCGGCCGATTGGCGATCACGACCACGCTGGCACTCACTGGCTTCATACCACGTTCGTTCAGATAATCGACCGTGGTCCGCAACATTTCGGCGCCATGCTTGCCCGCGCCATCGGACTGCGAGCCGACACCGAACAAGGTGCCGATATCACCAAGACCGGCCGCGGAAAGCAATGCGTCAATCAACGCATGAGCGGCGACATCGCCATCCGAATCGCCCTCGATGCCATCGCCCTCCCAACGCAAACAGCAAGCCATAACGGCTTGCCTGCATCGTGAGATGCGAATCGATGAGCGTCAAAACCCTGACCGATACGCATGAAACGCCTTACCTCTTCTTGGACTTCTTGCTTTCGGCCTCAACTCGGGCCAGCGTATCCATGGCAGCCTCCTCGGGAGCCTCGGTATGATGCTCCTCATCGCCGGGCTGGGCCGGCTCATACCCAAGGTTCACGTCCAGCAAACGCTGGGCCTCGGCTTCATCAAGGTGTTCGGACAGCGAAATCTCGGAAGTCAGAATGCTACGGGCCTTGGTAAGCATGCGCTTCTCACCAGCCGACAGACCATGCTCGTCAACATCACGCTGCGCAAGGTCACGCACCACTTCCGCAATTTTATTGACATCGCCGGTGGCGATCTTCTCGACATTCAGCTTGTAGCGACGAGACCAGTTCATCTCCTTCTCAATGATCGGAGTGCGCAGAATCTCGAACACCTTGGCCACTTCGTTGGCGTCGACGATATCTCGCACACCAACCTTTTTGGCATTATCAACAGGAACGTTGATGACCAGACCGTCAGACGAAAGCACCGACAGCTGCAGATATTCGCGGGTGATTCCCTTGACTGTCCGTTCGGTGATGGCCTCCACCTTCGCAGCGCCGTGACGTGGATAGACGACCATGTCGCCGACCTTGTAACCCATGAATCCTCCGTGAAAAGCTTACACAAAACCCGAATTATTGTGCCATCAGGGGTGGACTTGGCCAAAAACACTTGAAAAACGGGAAAATAGGCGCGACACGGGCCACTTTTCTTCCGTTTCATGCTTACACTTTTGCCATGGCTACAGAATCCAAGATCAATGAAGATGTCGTTGCTGTTCCTGTTCCCCAGGGCACACTGGATGCAGTAAGCAACGGTACGTTCTACAATCCTCACGAGGTGCTCGGCGGGCACCTCGGTTCCGGCAAGCATGCGGATGTCGTCACGATCCGAGTCTTGCGTCCGTTGGCAAAATCCGTGACGATTATCACTGAACAAGGTCAAACGCTCGCAATCCATGAATACAATGGCGTCTTCATGGCACTCGTTCCCGCCGCCGCAGCAGAAGAGGGGTACGGCGTGCCAGACTACCGTATTCGCACGGAGTATGAAGACGGTTCCGTTGTGGTGTCTGACGATCCCTATCGTTATCTGCCGACCATCGGCGAGATGGACATGTATCTATTCGGCGAAGGCCGTCACGAGCGCTGTGGGAGGCACTTGGCGCACATGTGCTCCGCTATGACGATCCGATGGGTTCTTCTGAAGGCGTAGATGGCGAGCAGGTGGTTGGCACCGCGTTCACCGTATGGGCGCCAAACGCGCATGCCGTGCGCGTGGTCGGCGATTTCAATGGCTGGAACGGACGTACCCACGCCATGCGCGAACTTGGTTCTTCCGGCATTTGGGAACTGTTCATCCCAGGCATTGAGGCCGGCGAAATCTACAAGTATGAAATCCTCAACGCCAATAACGAATGGACCATGAAGGCCGATCCGATGGAGCGCTCCCACGAGATTCCGCCGCGCACCGGATCCATCGTGGTCGAATCCACATGAATGGATGATGCCGATTGGATGGCCGAACGCGCGGCCAGCGACCCGCATAACGGACCGGTCAGCATCTATGAGGTGAACGCCTCCAGCTGGCGCAAGGACGTGAACGACTACCGTGAGCTTGCCGACAAGCTGGTTCCCTACGTGCAGAAGGAAGGCTTCACGCACGTGGAGTTCATGCCGTTGGCGGAACATCCGTTCGCAGGATCCTGGGGTTATCAGGTGACCGGCTACTACGCGATCGATTCGCGTTTGGGCGGCCCCGACGATTTCAAGTATCTTGTTGAGAAATTGCACGAGGCCGGCATCGGTGTGATCATGGATTGGGTTCCGGCCCACTTCCCGAAGGACGCGTTCGCACTGGGCCGCTTCGACGGCACGCCGTTGTATGAGGATCCGGATCCGACTCGTGGCGAGCACCCGGATTGGGGCACGTACGTGTTCAATTTCGGACGTCGCGAGGTCCGTAACTTCCTGGTGGCCAACGCCTGCTTCTGGCTGGATGAGTTCCATATCGACGCGCTTCGTGTGGACGCGGTCTCCTCGATGCTGTACCTGGACTACAGCCGTGAGGCCGGCCAGTGGCATCCGAACATCTACGGCGGCCGCGAGAATCTCGAAGCCATCGACTTCCTCAAGGAAGCCAACGCCACGGCATACAAGAACAATCCAGGCATCATGATGATCGCCGAGGAATCCACGGCTTACCCAGGCATCACCGCGCCGACCGACGCCGGTGGTTTGGGATTCGGCCTCAAGTGGAACATGGGTTGGATGCACGACACCCTGCAGTATCTGCATGAGGAGCCGATTAACCGCAAGTGGCACCACAACGAGATCACGTTCTCCATGGTGTACGCCTATTCGGAGCATTATGTGCTGCCGATCAGCCACGATGAGGTTGTGTACGGCAAGGGATCCATGTTCGGCAAGATGCCGGGCAACGATTGGCAGAAGTATGCCGGTGTCCGCGCGCTGTTCGCCTACCAGTGGGCCCACCCGGGCAAGAACCTCACCTTCATGGGCAATGAGATCGCCCAGTACGGCGAGTGGGATCATGACGGTTCCGTGGATTGGGCCGCGCTTGAATGGCCGGACCACCAGGGTGTGCAAAAGCTTGTCGCGGATTTGAACACGCTGTACAAGGCTTCCCCTGCACTTTGGAGCCAAGACTTCGACCCGGCCGGCTTCCAGTGGCTCACCAGCGATGACGCCGATCACAACACGCTCAGCTTCGTGCGTATCGGCAAGGACGGAGAGCAAATGGTGGTTGTGGTGAACTTCTCCGGCGAGGCATGGACCGACTATCAGGTACCGCTCACCAAGGGCGGCAAATGGACCGAAGTGCTGACCACGGATGATGAGATCTACGGCGGTTCCGGCATTCACAATGGCACGGTCGAAGCGATCGAAGGCGAATACCATTCACGTGATTGGTCCGCGAAAATCACCGTTCCGGCACTGGGCGCAGTATTCTTGAAGCCGGAACTCTGAGAAAGGCGGAAAGCTATGCTCAACTCATCAGCACAACCCACAACGGCTCCACGCACCGTTCTGGTGGTCGAAGACGAGCCGACACTGGCCACTGCCATCGCGCAGCGCATCACAGCGGAAGCTGGACGGCGCGCGTGGCATCCGACGGCGCCAGTGCGGTTCAGGCCGCGACTACGTTGCGTCCGGATCTGGTCATCATGGACATCATGTTGCCCGTGATGGATGGTCTTGAGGCCACGAAACGCATCGTGGCGGAGCGCCCTGTGCCAGTGCTGATCCTGACGGCACGAGACGACGAGGCCGATAAGGTCATCGGCCTCGGTGCCGGAGCCGATGACTACATGACCAAGCCGTTCTCCATGCGCGAACTCATCGCCCGTTGCAAGGCGTTGCTGCGCCGTGTAGATCGTGCCAAGGTCATCGCCAAAAACTCCGAAAACGAGAAGCTTCTCGATTTCGGCTCCTTGGTCATCGATCCCGCGCAACGTATCGTCACCGTCAATGGCAAGCAGGTGCACCTGACCCCTACGGAATTCGATTTGCTGGCCACGCTGGCCCGCAAGCCGAAGTCCGTGCTCACTCGCGAGAAACTGCTCGAGGAAGTGTGGGATTGGGTGGATGCTTCCGGCACTCGCACCGTCGATTCGCACGTCAAGGCATTGCGCCATAAGCTCGGTTCGAAGACCATTCGTACCGTGCATGGCGTCGGTTACGCGTTCGAACCGCCAGAAGTCCAAGACTAATGCGCTAAAATTCGGTGGTATGCGTACTACCGATACAAAACCAGGGCGTTCGGTGAATCCATTGGAAACCGAACGTCCTATTGGTTTGTTCTCATCGCTCAAAATTGAATTGAGCGTTCTGATCACCATCTCCACCGCCATTGCGTTCATCATGGCGTGGTTCCTGCTCAAAGTAGGGCTCAGCGTATGGATCGCCATGCCCATTACCCTCGCCGTGGCTTTAGGAATCACATATTTCTTCTCCAGAGGACTCACCTCTCCCCTGCGCCAAATGCGCGACGCCGCCGAAGCGATGGCAGAAGGCGATTACACCGTGCGCGTCCATGTCGACTCCAATAGTCGCGATGAAGTCGGCCAGCTCGCCCTCACCTTCAACGAAATGGCGGAAGAGCTTCAGCATGCCGACAGATGCGCCGGGACATGGTAGCAACGTAAGCCACGAATTACGCACGCCCGTATCAGCGCTTCAAGCCATGGTCGAAAACATGGCGGATGGCGTGATCGACCCTACGCCATCAAATCTGGAAAGCATCCTCAATCAGACGCACCGCCTGTCCGATCTGATCGCGTTCCTTCTTGATCTTTCCCGCATGGAAGCCGGCGCGGCAAGCCTGCAAATCGAAATGTTCAATTTCGCCGATTTTCTTGACGAAACCGTGGAACCTTTGGAAATCGCCGATGCCGGGCATGCGCATGACATCGAAATGCATGTGCCCGACGATATCGAGATGGCAGGCGATCAGGACCGCCTGCGCCAACTGTTCACCAATATCATCGCGAACGCGCTCAAGCATTCCGCGGACAATACCACGGTGCTTATCGAAGCACACGAAAACAAGGATTTCGGCACCATCGTCACCAATGTCGTCAATTTCGGATCGCAGATTCCGCAAGAGGCGCGTTCCGACATTTTCCGCCGTTTCGTCAAAGGAAAAACAGGTCCGGGCACCGAATCGGGCGGAACCGGCTTGGGATTGTCCATCGCACGTTGGGCCGCCCAGTTGCACGGTGGTTCGGTGAGGGTCGTCGATGACCCGCGTGGAGCCGATTTTGAAATCATTCTGCCGAAATACCATGTTACGGATGACGAATAGAGGATTTCTCACGTCACTGCACTTGCGTGCGTGACCATGCTTGCGTTGGGCCAACCTTCTGCGTTCCCGCCGGAGTGTGAGCCAAAGCAAGCACGGTCACGACCGTAGCACCCTCCTTCCGCATCGTTTCGACGCAACTGCGCATGGTCGCACCGGTCGTGACAATATCATCCACCAGAATCACCATCGTATTGCGCAAGGAAACCGAAGGACACACCGAAACATGCCCCTTCAAACGTTGCGACCGTTGCGCCGCACCGCTGGTCTGCACTGATTTCCCTTTGACCCCCCTGTTCTCCAACGCGTCACGCACCGTCACCTCGCAGCCTGTTTCCTCCCGTAGAAAACCTGCCAGATGTTTGGCGATCGGCATCATATGTTTACGTCCGCGACGACGTATTGAAGCGGGAGACGAAGGCGCGGGAACCACAACAACATCATGGCATGAACCATGCCTATCACGAACGAAGTCAATAACGCCAGACGCTTTTGCAAGGGCGCATATCGCATCGGCGAACGCACGGTCACATTCCTCGTCGCCGTGATCCTTCCACGCGAGAACCGCCCTTCTGACCGTGCCACGGTACCATCCGCATGCGAACCAGCGTTGCATCGCCACACCGTCAAACGACTGTGCGGTCGGCTGGGAAAACAATGCCCTGCAAGCTTCGCATAGCACTTCATCCGGTTTGTCGCACCCGGCGCAGCCCGGGGAAACAGCAGATTAACCACCATCGAGCATGCCCTCGCCATTGAGTTCATGCGAAACCTCCCAACAGGTTCTATCGCGATAGACTGGCGATGATTCCACCGCACAATTTCACGGTATCGTTCGGACAGGTAACCTTCACCGCCCTGGTGCCTGCCTTTGCCGCGGGATAATCGTTACCATCCGGATCCATACGGTCTCCCACAAAAACAATCTGCGCCACCGTAATGCCGAGAATATCGGCCAATTCTCGAACAGCGAACGACTTGTCGACGTTTTTTTCGGAGATATCGACGCTGCTGGCGCCGCCCGGCCGTACCTCCAAATGCGGTAGATCGGCGGCAACCGCTCGTGCCAGACGATTCTTCTTCTCGTTGGTTGGATCCCACGCCTCCTTGGCTTCGATGGGCGCAAGCTGCCCTAATGCGGAGAATGTGATCTGGCTGCCACGATCCTCGATACGTTCACCCCAAACGTGCGTGAGCCAGATACCCTGTTCGCGCGCATTGCGTTCCAACGATTCGTAAGCTTTCGCACGATCATCCGCGCTGAGGTCATGGGCGAAGACCGGCGCCCAATCCGATCCGCCCCAACGGTAGTATCGGGTGCCGCTGGTCGGCATAAGATGCAGATGCGACCGATTGGCTTGACCTGTCAACCGTTCCACCACCTGACTTTTCAGCAATGCATACTTGCCACCGGTGATCACCGCGACATCAATCAACGATGTCAATGCGGAGAAGCATTCGGCCATGTCGTCCTTCATTGGCTTTTTCGACCTTGCCAACGTGTTGTCGAGATCGAAGGCGATAAGGCGTACTCCATTGCACAATTCCTCGATATCCACGTCGTTCCAACAGGGCACGGAAATATCCGTCATGATCGTTTCCTCCTGTGTCGATGCAATGAACAATATGCTATCGCATGATTCGCGCAAGGCCCTGATATGGTAGAAGCCATGTATCAATTGCCTTGGGAATCAACAGTGTATAGAAACCGTCATGGTCGTGGGACCCGCACTCCCATGTTCGGTACCAGACTTCCACGTTATCGTACAAGAAGCGGTATGTTCGACGACATGCTGGTGGCTCAGATCCGTAGGCTCAACGATGCATGGCCCGAACTGGTGGCACCGGTACAGTTTGCGGTCGAGGATGTTCCGCCATCCGACCCGGCACCTTGGGAGGCCACTGCGCACTTGCTCGCAGTCTTTCCCCGCGGAACATGGCATTCCGCCGCGCGTCGTGCTGTACCGTATGCCTTTGCAATCGCATGCGCGAAGCCGTATGGACCTGCAATTCGCCATCCGCGACGAAGTGGTGTTGCGCTTGGCGGAACTGTATGGACGCCGTCCCGAAGAGATCGACCCCGATTGGGGTATGTGATCAACGCACGACGGTCATGTTCTGGTTGGCCAGCACCTGCTCGCGGGCTTCCTTCAGATCCGTTGCGCCGATAATCGACACTCCGGCCAGTTTCGCATCCGATACGTCTTTTTGGCTGATACGGATGTTCCACACCATTGATTGGTCCGGATCGGCAAAGCTTACGGCGCAACGTCTCCATCGTTGATATCCGCCAGATCAACCGTTGTCGAAGCGCCGGATTGGAGAGCAATCTCGCGCTGGTCAACAGTATCTCCGACACTGTTATAGGACGTCAATGTTGCCGTGCGCTCATCGCCCGATATGTTGGTGATGCCCACTTGAGCCGTGGCATGGTCGGGCACGGCCATGGCGGAGACGCTCATCGGCACTGAAGCGTTGACCAAGGCGAAATCAGCCTGGTCATCATCGCCATCATTGGTGATCTTCGCGGCAACGGATACCGGCTCGCTGGCGCTGATGGTAAGTCCGGTCGCGACTTGGGAACCGAACCCAGGTCGATGACCGAAACGCGATTCGATTCGAGCGTCTGCTGATTGGTTTTCTTCAGACCTTGGTCATCCGTCCAAGATACGGTGACGTCGGCCTGCCGAGACGGATACACATACAGGTTGACGGCATCGCCTTCCGTGAGTCCGTCAATCGCCAATGTTTTTGCGGCAACAGTATTGGGAACCGCATAATCCGATCCTTTTGCAACCAGACCATCCATGGCTATGGTGCGCACCACGGCCGCAACGGGCGTGTCCACGCTGGACACGGTAACGTACAAAGCATCCTGCCCGGAAGCTGCTGCGGCAAGGTTCAGCACAGATTCCTTGCCCGCGCCAACCGTCAACGTCGAACCGGTAGACAATGCCAAAGCACCCGACTTGTCGGATCCCCAAACCTTGATGTTCACCGACGTGGCCTTAGCCGACGGATTGGCCACGACCAGCTGCTGGGTCATGCCTGTTTTGGTGCCCGACACCATCAGCGACTGCTTCAAAGCCGGAACGACGCAGGAAGCAGCGGAAACGCCTTTCAAATCTCCCTCAGTAGCCCAAGACATCACCGAAGAGGCCGCTCCCGTTCCATCGGAAGCCGACAGCAATCGGGTATTCTGCAATTGGGCTCCGTCATCGACCGTGCCGGACGCCATGAAAATATCATCATCCGATCCGGCATCATCCTTGTTCAACACCAATGACGAAGTGGCTTCATCAGCTCCGAGAAGCCCTACGGAAGAGCGGAACACCGAACCGAAGGACGCATAACGCGCCGACGACATGATATTGCCGTTGGACGCTTGATATTCGCTGTCTCCATACGCATCAGTATCAGCTATCGTCATTCGTGCTGGACAATATGTTTCCAGCTGACGCGGACTGACGGTGCGGGATACGGATGAACGCTGCGTTACCGGCGAATCCGCATGAATCCAAGTCGGGCGGTAGATTACGGCCACGGTCGCCAGTGCGACAATGACCAACACCGACACTATGGCCAGAATTACACGCCAAACCGTTTTGGAACGGGAATGTTTGCTCATGCTTCCTCCTGACCGTGACGCCTCATGCGCGGAAGCGCAACCAAGCAATACGCTGCGAGAACAATACCCATGCACCACAGCCATGCCTGACGCCACACACTCGATTCAGCCTGTCGATATCCCTTGCGGTCGATATGCTGCTTGGCCGTATCTTGGATGGTGAGACGATAGTATGTTCCCGCATCAGTGCTTACGACATTCTGCGTGCCATCGGAAGCGCTGATATTGGAACTCAACTGATCGGTTATCTCCTTTTGCGCCTTGTCTTCGCCGGAGCGCACCACATAGATGCCTCCGAATCCCAACTCGCTCAAATCGGCGACGGCGTCGGAATCAGCATTCGACAACAGCTGCGCGCAATCCTTGGCGATGGCCTTGTTCGCATCATCGGAACGTCCGAACGCCACTTCGACACGCTGTGCCGGAGAGCTGTCGATCAAATCACCTCGGCGGGTGCGCATCACATTGTAGCTGATGGAACCGGCACTATCCGCGCGTACTGCGAGCACACGCCTCGCCTCATCCTGCGCAAGATAGTCGGAAGCAACAATCGGCAAACCGGAATCACTGGTCGAAACCGTGTTATGGTCTCTGGCGACATAATCAAAACCGGCACTCGCCACAACCGACGCCGCAATCAGCATGACCAGCACGATTCGTGCCGCACGCCCGGCAATAATGCCAGTAGAAGCGCCATTCCTCTCAACTTCGACATCGCCGGTGGGCCTCTGCCACAGCATGACGAAACGTTGCACCGCACCGCCTGCGACCATGCACACGCAAGACAGCAGTCCCATCATCGTGAATGAAACGCCGGGAAGCACGGAACCGGCCACGGCGCCATCCGCATCGACCGCAACCACAACCGCGGCGGAAAGCAGCGACGTGGCAAGACCCGCGATCGCCACGACCCACATCATACGCGACACGCGAAGCACGAATGGCAGGAACAGCGATACCGCGGCAAGAAGCACAATCAATGCCAACATTGCAGCAGCCACATACTGCCAAATCTCGCCGGATACGCAACGCCGAATGCACGGGAAACAATATCCGAAAGATTTGCGATCATCGGATGCCCATCATGCGCAGACGACGGCAATATCACACTGCCAAAAATCTGACGCCACGTACCTGCTCCTGCGAAACGTACCGTGTTGACCAATGTGGGCGCGCATACGGAAGCGGCCGGCAGCGGAATCAGCAGCAGCGTCGTTCTATGGGAGCGTACAAGCATCAGGAACACAAGGAACGACAACATCAGCGGCAGCAGCAATTGCGGTTCGGCCGCGACGACGGGAATAAAGCACAATGCCGCAAGCGCCGCGGCCTGCACGGAAGCCTGCGGATTGACCAGATCTTCCGTACGTACATGCCTACGGCTCGGAAAGAAAACGCGAAGGCCGCAGGAAGAAACACCATGACCGTCATCATCGTCACGTCGGCATCGCTGTACACGTTCATCGACAATGCGATGGCGAACCATGCCAACGCGATCACGCAACGCACCGTGTCGGACCGAGTAAAGATTCCAGCCAAAGCCCAGAACGACAGCACCATCAAAGGAGCGGACAAGAAGAACACCACGGCGACTGCGGTCGCAACATGGCCAGCCGTGAATACGGAAACCACCATGAGCACCAGCAGCCAAGGCGCGCTCGGGGCGCTGATTCCCGTTCCCGCGGTATACGCCCACGACGTGGTGGCGGCATGCACCAACTGGCTGAAACTGGCATCGGTCGGCAGCAACGTTTGAGAATATATCGACGCGCCGGAGAATACGCTCCGAAGCACATTCCAATATAGGAAGACGATCCATGCGAACGCGATCACCGCCGATGCGATGGCAAGCCCCCACCTGCGCATGAGCCTTTTACGCAGATGCGCCTTGGCAAGAGGCTGAGGATCACAGTGCCACGCTGGTCAAGAAACGCACGCTTGCGATCGTTCCATTGGCCGATCTGCTGACGAGTCGTCTGCAATGCGGCCAATGCCTTCAAGGAGACCCTACTCTGCTCACGCAATCGGGCACGGGCCTCCATGCGCCCGGCAAGTGGAGCAACGAACGCCAAGGCAGGGCCAATTCGCAACAGGCATGGTATGGCTGTTTGCGCGTCAGGCACAGCACGGCCAGTCCCAACGCCTTCAGTATCGACCAGATCCACAGCAGCGGCCACCAAGAACGATGCACGTCCGTATACGCGTATTTCGTATTCGCCTCGCGTACCGCAAGATACGGATCGACGCGGCCTTCCTCATCTTCAACAGGTTGGCCGTTTTTGGAACGCACGCCTTCAAATCTTGCCCTCCTATGGGCGATTCGCGCCTGCGGGACCACCACCACACGGCCACCGCCCAGGCAGATGCGCCTGCACAGGTCCGTGGATTCGGCGAACGTGCCGAACCATGGATCGGCACCCTTCCAAGTACGCAAGGTGGCCAATGGAACCAGCGCGCCGGAAAGCGACACAGCCAACACATCCTGCCGGCCATCATACTGTTCCTGATCCGGCTCACCGTCCACCACCAGAGACGTGACATTGTGGTGCCCCGCATACAAACCGACGTTATGCAGCTTTCCGCCTGCCAATCCAACTGTTTCGCGCCAAGCAAAGACGCAGTCGGCGTGTTTTTCCAAGCATCGAGCAACACCTCAAGGCATGACTCATCGGCCGGCCTGGAATCGTCATGCAATGTCCACAGAGCACCGACCCGGTCGTCAAGATCGATCTGTTGCATTGCACGAGCCACGGCATTCATGAATGAAGAGGCACCCTTCACTCCTACGAGAATGACACGTATGGTCTTGCTTTCGGGAACTTCCGTAAGCACACCGGCAGGCGACGGGATAACGCTAAACGTCATCTGCATAGCTGCTCAACCTGATTGGTGCAATCCGCAACGATAATAGTGCCTGGAAGCACACGCTGTGCGAGCACCGCGGCAAAAGTGGATGAGAAAAAACGTAGATCGCTTTGCGCGGTAATCACCGCAGCCACGGATGAATCGGCATCCTGCCGATGGGAGTACGGCCTGCTGTTGAGCAGATCGGTCACAATTCCCTGGATATCGCTGCTGGCGTTAGAATTCATAATTTCAAGTGTACGCACAGGGTGTGCCGTGCGTTATGCCCGTTCCTTGTGTTCCTTCTTATACCGACGGCGCTCACGTTCGCTCATGCCACCCCAAATGCCGAAACGCTCATCATGCTCGATGGCCCATTTCAGGCATTGCTCACGAACCTCGCACTGGGCGCACACTCGCTTGGCATCCCTGGTTGATCCGCCCTTTTCAGGAAAGAACGCTTCCGGATCAGTCTGAGAACATAAAGCCCTATGCTGCCAGGAAACATCATCATGCTTTTGAACAGACCCCACAGTTCCGCAAGCGGATTATCGGAGGACTCGTCGATCACGCCCCACATGCGTCCTCCCCTGCTATACGTATGCGCACTTTTAGTCGTGTTAAATTACACACATGCAATTTCTTTTTGTCAAGTTTTCCGCCGTGTCAATCACTATAATTCGAGAAAAATATGGTACATGGTAACTCCAAGAACGACGGGGGCCTGAAGCAGAATCCGTGAAAATCGGGGAACATCTCTATAATCCCATGACAGAGTAGTGGTATGTTCTAGAACGCGTTGAGATATGGCGTGATCTTTTGTATAAACAGGAAGGCGATACCGTGACCACATCACCAGCCGGCGATAAGCTTCCTAACGTCAATGGACTGCGAGACGCAAAGCCGCGTCACAGTCTTGGCTATCGAGTGCAGCATCGTGCGAGGACGATAGTCGCTTCGGTCATCGCGGCGATGCTGGTGTTCTCGGGAACCGCAGCGGCCGCAACATGGCTGGATGTGAATGGCATCATCAAAGACCATTCGGTCGAAATCATCGGACAAGGCTCACTTGACGCCAACACCTCGATCATCGATCCCAACTCCGGCAAACCCATCGAATTCGTACTCATCGGGCAGGATTCCCGCGATGGCGAAGAGAACCAGTCCGTCGGAGGCAACTTCGACGACGTGGTAGGCAACCATCAGGCCGACACCACAATGGTGGCGCAGATTTCCGCGGACCGCACCAAAATCAATCTCGTTTCCATTCCGCGCGACTCCCTAGTGGACATACCGCAGTGCGAAACGACCAACGGCACGATTCCCGCGCAATACAATGTGATGTTCAACTCGATTTTCGCGAACGCATACCAGACCGGCGGCGATCTCGCTTCAGCGCAAGCTGCACCCTGAATGCAGTGAACAGCCTCACCGGACTGAACATTCAAAACTTCATCGTCGTGGATTTCGCAGGACTGGTCAAAATGATCAATGCCGTAGGCGGAGTCGACCTGTGCATCCCACAGGACGTCGACGACCCCTACACCAGCCTGCAACTCACCAAGGGCCTGCACCATCTGGACGGACACCAGGCAACGCAGTACGCACGAACCGCCATGGTCTGGGAGACGGATCCGACACATCACGAACAACCAGACAGCAATACCTCATCAAACAGTTGATGAACGAAGCGCTCAGCAAGAACCTCTTTACTGACACCGCACAGCTCTACCAGCTAGCGAAATCAGCCTTGCAATCACTCTATATCTCGCAAGGCATGGCCGATACCGCAGCGCTTGCAGGTCTTGCCATGAGCCTCAAGGATTTCAATCTGTCCAACCTGTATTCGCAGACCGTTCCGGTAGTATCCGCGCCGTCGGACCCGAATCGTTCGGTCTGGACCGATGAGGCGGAGACGCTATGGGAGAAGATGCGCGCGGACAAGCCGATTTATGGTTCCGACGAATCCGACGCGAACACGGATGCCAATACCGCAGGCAATTCCGACGGTTCTTCCGATAATTCGACGGATGGCACTGACAATACGGATAATATGGGCACTGACAACACGGGTTCCCAGGAAGCCGCACAGACGCCTGATCCGGTCACTGGTCTGATCACGCAAGCCGATGGCACGCTTATCGATCCGAACACCGGTGGCACCGTCGATCCGGAAGATGGCTCCATCCATGACGCTCTTACCGGGCAGTACATCGGACTTGCCGATCGTTACCTCAACGCGACAGTTTGTGCCGTTCCCGCAAAGAACTAGACCGCTTTCACCGAATCCGTTCCTACACGGTGTAAATGGTGTAGGAACGGATTTCTTTTTGGAGGACATTGTATGAGTGAAGAGAACGGCGGCAAGGACCCCATGCCCGCACCACCGAGCTTCATCCCGTCCGCAGGACGGAAGAAGACGGAATCACAGCCTCACAAATCCACAATTCCTTCTCAATCCGGCTCTCCGTCAATTCCGAGTTTTTCGCCTGCCGCACAGCCAGCGCGCTCAAGTGCCCCGCACGCCAGCAGGCGTACAGCGCAACCATCATCCGTAACTCCATCCGGTTCCAGCGCTCCACAGAGTTTCCGTCCTGCCGCAAACTCCACCAGCAGACCACGTAAGTCGCATCATCGTCTCCTGCATCGTTTGCTCCTGCTTCAGCTCCGAACAATCACCGTGCGTCTCAGCAGGTACGAGGATCCTCCTCCATACCCACTGGCATGCCACGAACAACGCGACAGAACACGCCCAGACAACCTTTGTCCGGCAATAGCACAACAGGATACCAATCCACTGCGAAAGCCGTGCTCCCCCACAGAAAACGACATATGGGGCGGGTCATTCTCGCGTTTTTCCTTGCTGTGATTCTCGCCTTGGGACTGTCGATATTCTCCGCATGGAATTGGGTGGATGGACAGCTCAACAAACAGTCTTGGTTGACGAACAAAGCCGATACCGCTGGCGAAAGCTGGCTGATCCTCGGTTCCGACGAACGCGAAGGCACCATTGGCGATGCGGGAGACGTGACCGGTTTCAGAACAGACACCATTCTGGTACTCACCAAACCGAAATCCGGACCTTCCTCACTGATTTCCATTCCGCGTGATTCCTTGGTGGAAATCGACCAGAGTTACATGAAAATCAACGCCGTCGCCCAACTGTACAACGGCAAACAACTGGTTAACGAAGTCGAAGACATCACCGGGCAAAAAATCAACACGTGGCAATGGTGCAGTTCGGGGGTCTGGTCAAAGTGGTCGACGCTTTAGGAGGCGTCGAATTATGCTACGACCAGGATGTAAGCGATCCGTACTCCCAGTTGAACTGGACTGCCGGCTGCCATACCGCCGACGGCACCACCGCGCTTGCGTTTTCTCGTATGCGTTACGCGGACGCACAAGGCGATTTCGGACGTGCAGCCCGTCAACGCCAGGTCATCAACGCCATAGTGAAAAAGGGCGCGTCCAAGGATACGCTGCTGAACTTCGGCAAAGTCAAAAAAGTTGCGGAGGCTGCGTTGGGCTCCGTAACCGTGGATGAAAAGGCTTCAACCTCATCGCTGATGCGCATGGCTTTGGCGTTCAAAAGCGCTTCTGGGGATCAAGGCATTTCAGGAAGCGTTTATTGGACCGATCCCGACTACTACGTTGATGGTGTCGGCTCAAGCGTGCTCTTGGACGAGGATAAGAACCTCGAACTGTTCTCCGAATTGGCTAAGGGGACCCATCGGGCTGGCACTGTAGGCACGCTCGCCGAACAGCAAAGCTGAGGGTTGTGGTCAGGATGTGGATAACCATATCCTCCGACCACAACCCTGATTCTCGCTTGCGTCCATCCGCCACTGCTGTTCACAATGACGGCATGAACAGCAAAACCAAGCGCAAGCATACCAATGGATTCAATGAGGATCGGCTGATGCTCATCAGCTGGGCCGCGCCGGTATTGTCGCAACTTGTCATGCTTGTCATAATGATCGCGCAACGGCAATGGCTATATGTGGCCATGCTTGCTCCTGGACTCATCAGCAGCGCGTTGTCTCTGGCATCCATGGCGTTGCGTTCCAATCAGAAGCAGCAGCATGACGAACCTGTCTCCACCACCTATGCAAAGGTGGTGGAGACCGCAAGGCAAAACAGCCATTCGCCGTTCGCCGCAATGCCCCATATGTGTTTCGAGCGGTTCTACGCTCTGGACGAGGACGCGCTGCCTTGGCGCACCATCACACGAACATGGCTTTCCTCCACATCATCCTGCCCTATAGGAGTCACGGAGCATGGCTTGTTTCGCACGGATCTGCAACGATCAGGACCGCATGCCATGGTAGCAGGCACCACGGGTTCGGGAAAATCGGAATTGCTCATCAGTTGGTGCTTGTCGCTCGCCATGCAATACAGCCCTGATGATCTGCATTTCGTGTTTTTGGATTTCAAAGGAGGATCGACATTCAACGCTTTGGAACATCTTCCCCACACCGTTGGCAATGTCTGCGATCTTGATTTGTTCCACGCGATTCGCGCGTTGAATGCCATTGAACAGGAATTGGTGCGTCGTGAGGCTCTGGTCAGCGCCGAACGTGTTTCCAGATTCGACCAATTGGTCCGGCCTCCGGCACGACTGGTTGTGGTCATCGATGAATTCCATGCGCTTCGAGACCGTCTGCCCGACTATATGCAACGGCTGAATCGTCTTGCGTCACTTGGCCGTTCCCTTGGCATGCATCTGATCGTCTGCACGCAATATCCCATGGGCCAAGTCCATGCCGACATGAAAGCCAATATCTCGCTGAGCATATGCTTACGGGTTACAGACCAAATGCAGTCGAACGAATTGATCGGCATACGTGACGCAGCGCTGATTCCTCCCAGCATTCCCGGTGCAGCCTATTGCAATGACGGACAACACACCACACCTTTCCTATGCAGCGCGGTCCGCGATGTCAACCGACTTGTCCGCAATATTGGAACGGCCGCACGATTCCACGCCTGCAAACGCCCCGATCTCCTGTTTTCCGAGCCTCTCACGCAACATGCAACGCAATCCGATCTTTCCATCCCATCAAACCAGTCATGGCATAACGTTCCCTTTGCGCTTGCCGACGATGGCGTATTGGTGTATACCGCCATTCTTGACGTGAGCCAACAGAATATCGCCATCATCGGTGCCTACGGCAGCGGCAAAACCAATCTACTGTTGCATTGCGCACGCTGGCTATATGACACGGGTTGCGCCAATATTCGTTTCACACGCAAAACCGAACATGGCATGGTGACGGATGACGGCAAACCCTTACCGTCGCATAAGCGAACCATCTGGATTGTGGATGATGCGGACGAAGCGCTTAATCCCTTTTCCTCTGCGCCTGAAGCGAACGAATTGCGTGAGGCGTTGGTCAATCCCAATATCACAGTGATTGCCGCGGTGGAAAAACCTATTTCCGCACTGCTGGACCGATGTCCGACTCGTGTGGCGTTCCCCTGCGGAGAACGTTCCAACGATCTGATGCTCGGCATTCCCGGCGCAATTCTGGACGGGTTCGCAGCCGACGACTATACCCTCCCAGGTCGTGGCGTGCTCATGCAACAGGCCAAAGCATGCCCTATTCAGTGCGTGGAATTCCAAGGTTTTTAACGATTCGTGGGATTCTTTTCGCGAAGACTCTTGAAAAGTCGCGCGATTCGTGGTTATCTGAGTAACGGACTTACATGCCGTACATGGCAAGAGGAAGGCGATTATATGAGCAGTGCTTTTGACTGGCGCGCCAAGGCCGCATGCCGCGACAAGGATCCGGAGCTGTTTTTCCCGGTCGGCAATACAGGCGCCGCCTATCAGCAGATCGAAGAGGCCAAGGCCGTCTGCCGCACCTGCAAGGTGATTGACGCGTGCCTGAAGTGCGCGCTTGACACCAATCAGGATTACGGTGTTTGGGGCGGTTTGAGCGAAGACGAACGTCGTGCGCTCAAGCGCCGTGCCATGCGTGCCCGCCGCTCCCAAGCCATGCAGATGCAGATCTGAAATTTTCAAAGATCCATCATTGCATACGCTCTGCGAATAGCGACTTACAACGAAAATGTCCGGTTGACTTCCCCTGGTCAACCGGACATTTTCGTATCTTTCCTATCGTTCCTGCGCCGCACGCAGCTTCATATCGAGCACTACTCGGGTGCCACCGCCACGACGGGGCTCCCAACGGACCGTGCCTCCGAAATCGTTGTTGACGAACGTGCTGATGATCTGCGTTCCCAAACCGGATCCGGAGGAACGTGCCATACCATCATGCTCCTCATTGGACAAGCCCGTGCCATCGTCTTCGACCACAACATTGAGGTTGTTGCCACCGCGTCCCACGGAAATCGTGATATGACCTTCTTTGCGACCTTCGAAGCCATGTTCCACGGAATTGGTGATCAGCTCGGTCAGCACCAATGACAACGGCGTGGCATCCTGCGCCGGCATCATGCCGAATCTGCCGATGAAGTCGATGTCGATATGCTGGTCACGCATGGTGGCCAAATCCACCGCCATCTTCAACAGGCTGGAAATGACCTTGTCGTAATCGACGATTTCATCGGCGGTCTGGCTCAAGCCTTCATGGACCATGGCGATGGTTTGTACACGACGCTGCGCCTCTTTCAGCTCTTTCTTGACCTCTTCGGACTTGGTCTTACGTGCCTGCAGTCGCAGCAATGCGGAAACCGCCTGAAGGTTGTTCTTGACGCGATGGTGGATTTCGGAAATCGTCGCATCCTTGGTCTGCAGTTCCTTTTCACGACGGCGAAGCTCAGTCACGTCGCGACATAGCACAACAGCGCCAACGCGGCCATTGGCATCCATCAACGGCAGCGAACGCATGGACACCGCGGACTTGTTGGCATCGAGTTCGGAATCGACGGCGGCTTTGCCACTGAGCACCAGAGGCAAGGTTTCCAGCACGGGATCGTTCTCGCGCAGCAATTTGGTGCCGATTTCGCTCAGATACTCCCCCTGCATGGTGCTGACCGATCCCAAACGTCGGAAGCAGCTGATGGCATTCGGCGAAGCATATCGCACGATACCTTCGACGGTGAGCACGATGAAGCCGTCCGCCACACGCGCATTGTGACGCTGGTTCATAATCGGATTACGATATGGGAACTGACCGCGAGGAATCATCTCATACAGCTGCTTACCTGCGCTGATGCTTTCGGATTCGTAACGTCCGTTCGACTCCCGGGTGGCCATATTCGTCTCACGTACCACCAAGCCCAGCGTCTTGCCATTATGACGCACCGGCGCATACACATTGCACACCGTGGACTCGCCCACAGTGCGGAGCACCGTGGAACGGAACACCGATTCGGAAGCCATCGCGGCATCCAATTCAGCGCTCATTTCCTCCTCGACAACGTCGCCGACCACATCGTCGGCCCTCAGGCTCATCACCGTGGATGGACGACACTGTTCGGCAATAATGTATTTGCCCTCGCCATTTTGCAGAATGAGCAGCAGATCAGCAAAACTCAGGTCGGCGATCACCTGCCAGTCGGCGACCAGATGATGCAGCCATTCACGATCTTCGTCATCGAAATCGGGACGGGTCGTCAAGATATGTGAGAAATCAGCCATGCGCTCCATCATACGCATCACACCAGAGGTTTTGCACGGCACGACGCATATTGCAGGAAAAGCAATATTGACATATCCATGAGTTACGGTAACGTAGGTTACGGTTCCGTAACTTACAGTGGAGGCACACAGATGGCGAAACCCACAGACGTAGAGATCGAGGAAAAACGAGCGATCATCGCCGAGGCACGCGAACAGGCCCTTCAAGCCAAGGCCGATATTATTCGCGTGAAGGCACGCAACAAGGCCGAGAACATCCGCAAGAAGGCCGACGGCAAGGCGAAAATGGCTATAGCCAAGGGCGAAGCTCGTGCCGCGAAAATAGAAGGCATCGCTCCGACGGAGATCGAACGTAAGATTCGTCTTGACGTGCATGGTCGCCCCAAGCCGGCGATGCGCGGCTGGATTCATGCCGTGGCCACTCCTCTGGCATTGGCGGCCGGCATCGTGCTGATCTGCCTGGCACACGGTACCGGTTTGAAGTGGGCCTGCGCCGTGTTCATGACGTGTTCGCTGGTATTGTTCGGCAATTCCGCCTGCTACCATTTGGGCGATTGGTCACCTCGCGTCACGGATGTGCTACGACGCATCGACCATATGAATATCTTCCTGCTGATCGCAGGCACTTATACGCCGGTCTCCTTTGCACTCGAACCGTTCTGGCGCAATTCAATCATCGCGGGCATGTGGATCTGCACTACCGTGGCGCTCATCATTCACGTCATCTGGATCAGCGCCCCACGCTGGCTTTACGTGATTGTGTATATTATTTTCGGTGTTTCCGGAGTGGCATTCATGGGATTGTTCTGGATTTCGCCATATGCCGGTCCGGCGGTTGTGGTGCTGTTGGCCGCAGGCGGAGCCTGCTATATCGCCGGAGCCATCGTATACGCGCTACGTAAGCCCGATCCATGGCCGAAGGTGTTCGGCTTCCATGAGATTTTCCACTGCGGCACCGTTGCCGGTTACGCATGCCATATGGTGGCGATCTACATGGTGATCGTGCAGCTATGGCCGTAAGTTCAGATCATATCTGATTGCAGTTTGACGAAATATACGAAAAGGCTGGTTCATCCGTTGTATTCGTGAACCAGCCTTGTATTTATATCGCTGGAATATCAGATTCAGCTTATGACGAACAGCACTCAGGCGAGCGGCTTGGCTTCCTTGATGGTCACGGAAATCTCACGTCCGTTCGGAGCCGTATACGACACCGTGTCTCCCTCGTGAGCGCCGTTGATGGCCGCGCCGATCGGGGATTCCGGCTGATGATGCTGTAGTCCGTGGCGATGGACAGGTCACGCGTGCCAAGCACGTAGACCATTTCACGTCCGTTGACATCCAGCGTCACCAAAGAACCGTCGCCGACTTCGCCGGCCTTGGGCGCGGTCAGAATCTTCGCGTTGCGCAGCTTGACGGTCAGTTCCTCGATGCGGCCCTGATTTACTCGCTGAGCCTCACGAGCGGCCTGATAGCCGCCGTTTTCGCTCAAATCGCCCTCGGCGCGTGCCGCGGAAACCTTGGAAAGGATTTCGTCGCGATACTCACCTTCGCGCCAAGCGAGCTCTTCTTTCATCTTGTCATAAGCTTCCTGCGTCAGCAGAAGCGTTTTTTCTTCGGCCATGTTGCTCCTTGACCTTGGAAATTACTCTATGCCGCTTAGTTTCAGCGGGTGGAGATGATGTCGATCACGAACACCAGAGTGTCTTCGCCGCCGATGCCGGCCTGCGGAACGCCACGGGAACCATAGCCATACTCCGGCGGAATGGATACCACCAAGCGGGAACCGACGTTGTGCCCCGGAACGGTCTGGTCCCAACCTTGATGACCTGGCCGACACCGATGCCGAAGCTGGCCGGCTGGTGACGGTCGAAGCTGGAATCGAACGGGGTGTCTTTGCCCCAGACCACACCGTGATAGTTAACGGTGACGGTGTCGCCGCGGCGAACCATCGGGCCATTGCCCTCGAGCAGCTCCACAACCTTCAGACCTGCCGGAGCGGTCTCGGACGGGAATTCGATGGTCGGGCGATCGCCGAACTCAACATTGACAACGGGCATTTGAGATGCATGGTGAACCTCCTTGAAAAGCACAATGCCACCTAGACTAGCACCAACCACCGCTAGCATTCAACGACATTGACCGCCAAACCACCTTTTGAGGTTTCTTTATACTTGGACATCATGTCTTCGCCCGTGTCTTTCATGGTTTTAATGGCCTGATCGAGGGTCACGATATGCGTTCCATCTCCCAGCATGGCCATACGAACCGCGTTGATGGCAGTGTTCGCAGCCATGGCGTTGCGTTCGATGCATGGAATCTGTACCAAACCTCCCACGGGATCACAGGTCAGTCCCAGATTATGCTCGATGCCGATTTCCGCAGCGTTCTCCACTTGCTGTGGAGTACCGCCCATCACCGCGCACAAACCGGCCGCAGCCATCGAACATGCCGTACCGACTTCTCCCTGGCATCCGACTTCCGCACCGGAAATGGAGGCATTGCGTTTAAACAAGTACCCTACCGCGCCTGCAGTGAGCAGGAAGGTAATAACACCCTCTTCGTTCGCATGGTCAACGAAATGCCAGTAATAGTGAAGCACTGCCGGAATGATTCCTGCAGCACCGTTGGTCGGTGCGGTGACGATTCGCCCACCGCCGGCGTTTTCCTCCGACACCGCCAAAGCGAACAAATCCACCCATGCCGCATCCGACGATTCGAGCACCGCATCCGCGCGTTTCTTGTCTCGCGCAAGCACATCACTGTTCGAGGCAAGCCTTGCATACATTTTCGGTGCCCTGCGGGGCGCATTCAAACCGCCGGGCAACACGGTCTGCGACGTGTGGCATCCGTGCTGTACGCAACGACGCATCACCCGCCACACGTTATCCAGTTCGCTGCGAACCTGCACCGCCGACTGCATGGCCGTTTCATTGGCCCACACAATGTCGGCGATACTCATATGATGCTTCTCGCATAATGCAATGAGTTCGTCGCATGACGTGAATGGATATGGCACATCCGAGCCGTCATCAAGTGAGGAATCACTCTGCTGATCGGCGAAAGACGTTCCGACCGGCGGACGCTCATGAATGCCGATCATCAGATCCTCGGCATTGCCTTGCCGTACGAAGCCTCCACCGATGGAATACCAGACCTGTTCATCAACAAGATTGTTCTGCTGGTCAAACGCCTGGAAACGCATGCCATTAGGGTGCGCGGCCAAACGATGCCACACGTCCATCACCACATCATGCGCATAGTCGAAATCGATGCGATGCTTACCAGCCAGCAGCAGTTCCCCACTCGACTCGCATTCATGACGAATGATGTTCACATGGTCCGTATCGACGGTTTGCGGCATGTTACCTTCCAGACCTGCCACAGTCGCGCGATCGGTACCGTGCCCCAAACCCGTCAACGCAAGAGATCCATACAGTACCGTACGCACGCGGCTCACACGGCCAAGCGTTCCCGTATGTTCAAGCGATTCGACAAATTTGCATGCCGCCACCATCGGACCAACAGTATGTGAGGAACTTGGTCCAACGCCTATCTTGAACATTTCGAGAATACTGAACATACCAATCGTCGCCTTGCTTCTCAGGTGCCTTGCTCAGGCTGCATACAATGCACGGAACATGAGAATCATAATGATCAAACCAATGATGGCGGCCGTAACTTCCACCACCAGCATGATAATGGCCGTGGTTTTACGATTGCCGAGTTTAACGTCAAGTAACTTGGCGAACAGGAAGGCGACGAGACCAAGAGCTGCGCCATTCAACGCAATCGCACCAATCTGGCCATTGGTGAGCACACTCTCCCCCACCATGGCAAGCACGGAATTGATGGTGACGGAGAACACCAGCAGGCTCCACACACCGTAACCGATAAGTCCAACAATCGCATATGCGAACGGTCGGAACCGTTCACGCATTTTGAGCGTGAACGATTCGGCGCACCACAGCAGCGCAAAGCCCACAACGAACGTGAATGCCACTGCCATGAACACCGCTTCCATAGCCCATGGAATCAATGCCAACGACGCCTTCAACAACGAGAAATACAGCGGAGAACAAGCCAGTTCGCCCACAGCCAAAACTCCTGCGACGATAATCGCTTGGGAGAGCATCAGCGGAATTTCCGTATCGGGCTGTTCGATTACTGGCTTGATATCTTTCGACGTCATACTTTTTCCGTTCCAGTCGGCTACTTGGGGTTATCAATGCCGCCAGTGTAATAACGGATTGTTTCGTACGTGCTATCCAGCAATATTTCACAACGACCTCGACCATTAGGCCGTCATCGCAGCCAGAAGACCTGAGATCGGACTATGAATGACAAGTCATCATCATTGAATAGCATACTGAGAGAGTATATTCTGTTTGAGATTCATCGATTGTTGAACTAGTTGTTCATATGTGAGGCATCCAGACATGTCTTCAACGGCGATTTTTTTAGGAGCAATTTCTGCATTACGTAGCATTTGAGACACAACGTCAAATTTCTTATTCATTTATCTGCATTTCCTTTCGGATACATTAAAAAAGCCCACAAACTGCAATAATGGACAAAGCCAGCCAATACATCCATGTTGCATGGAAAGCCGATGTGAGAAAAGGCACGAAAAATCCGCCACAAAATGATCCGATGGATTCACCAATGGCTGTCAAAATAAGACGACAATTGAGTATGTCGACAAGAGGCATGTTTTCTCCGGATTCCACCATGGCGACATTTGTCAACGGTGCGTACGTGCATTCCGCAGATGCAAATACCAGCAGAGCAGCAAATATGAACCATACCGATTGCATCAACGTTCCCGCTGCGAACAGCACAAAAGCGATGCCGTACAACCCTAGGCTTAAGCCCATGCAATACGTTGATGTTTTTCCTGTATCCATGATGCGTACCACCAGCCTGCTGATGGGGAACTGCAAAACTATCCCAGCAATGGCATCCACAGTGAAGAACAGTCCACTCGGCAGCAAATCTGAAGAAAAACCATGAAATACGAGTGACATGCCAGAAAAAAGCTGCCCATTCATCACACTGCCAGTAACGACAATCAGCAATACCGGCAACATTCTTCGACTGCTCAATAATGTACCGATGGTGGAAAGAATCGAAGTTTTTTCCTCTGAAGGACTATCTGAAGTTCGTAGATAAACATGTCGCTCAAAACAAATTCCGGTGATAACGGATATGACGGCATATATCAGACAAATGATGATGAGAAAGTTGGCGAGACCAAGTCTGCACTGTACATAAGACGCTGTGATAGGACCAATAGCAGCTCCTAAGTTCGCAGACAAGGTTGCCAGCGAAAAGAATGATGCTTGCTCCTTGCTATCTGCAGTGGTTGCAATGATGTGCCTCGAAGAGTGAAATTCACCAATGAAATGCCAACACCGAACAACATCAAGCCAAGCAAAGCAAATACAGGCGAAACCTGCAATAGCCATGCAAAAGATACTAGTCCCAGTACGATAATCGCCAAGCTGATCTGCATGAGCCATAGTGTTGATATTTTCTCAATCAACCGGCCTAAAAACAGTGTACTTCCCCGTGCTGCAGCCGATAGAACACCAAGCATCACACCCGACAAAACACTCGCTGAGCCGACACGCTGGGTGAGCATTATCGGAAGCATCGACAGTACCGCACTGTATGCAAGATTCGTTGTCAAATAGTCAATAGATAGAGACGCATATCTTCTGCTTCGCATAGATTGTTCGCCGTTCGCCACTCTCACAGCAGAGAAAACTAGCCCCTTGCACGACGATTGTCATGCGTTGTTCATCATGTGGACACCGGATTTTGAGTCAACATTAAGCTCATCTCAGCGCGAGATAAAACAAAATCCAACCAGTATATTCTGATTGGGTCGCATGGTGCCGCCAGCGGGAATCGAACCCGCAATCCGAAGAGACCGATTTTAAGTCGGTTGCGTATACCAGTTTCGCCATGGCGGCAAGGCATCGAACAAGCCGACGCCCAAGTTATTATGCCACGTTAACGTTCGGCAAGCAATCGCGTGCCGTAATCCAACACAATGCCATCAAGCAAACCGTGCTCGCTGGCCATGAAGGAGTCGATATGCTGACCATGGTCGGCATAGGCCGCTTCGCTGACTTTGGCGAGCACACGATTCCACACCAGTGCACCGCCGCCGACCACGTCAACACGACCCGGGTGAATGGTTTTGTAGGTCAGGCGCTCTTCGCGCGGCATCGTAAGGAACTTGTTATCGACCGCATAAGCGTCTTCCAGCGAGCAGCTGGCACCATCCACCGCGGAGTGGTCGTATTCGGTCAATCCCATGGCCAGAGCGGTCATGGTAGTCACTGTGCCAGACACGCCGATGATAGTGCGGGTTTTGCCTGCAGGAACCGTTTTGAACGCTTCATCGATATGCTCGTCGATGTCGGCAATGGCCTCTTGAATCTGCGCTTCGGTAGGCGGATCGTTCTTCAAGTGGCGTTCGGTCATACGCACCGAGCCAATGTTCATGGAGAACGCGGCCTGCACCTGCGTGTTCGGATGGCTTACACCGTCGCCGCCAAGCACCAATTCCGTAGAGCCGCCACCCAAATCAACCACCAGATACGGAGCTTCGACGTCGCGACGAACCACGCTCGTGGCACCAAGGAAGCTTAGATCAGCCTCTTCCGTACCGGGAATGACTTCCGGACGCACGCCGAGGATCTGCTCGATAGTGTCTTCGAATTCCTCACGGTTCTCAGCATCACGAGTGGCCGAAGTGGCAACGAAACGAATGCCATCCACCGGATGCTCTTTCAGCACCTCGGCGAATTCGCGGGCAGCGGCGTAGGCACGTTCCAATGCCTCATCGGCGAAACGATGCGTCTTATCAACATCCTGACCGAGGCGAATCACACGAAGAATACGCGGAACAATATCTTCGACGCCGTCTTCGCTGACTCGGGAGACCTTCAGACGAATCGAGTTCGTACCGCAATCAATGCCGGCAACAGTAACGGATTTCATTGCTTCTTCTTTCTGTCTGAATATGGTTCAGTCTTCGTTTTCCACCGTGCAACGGCATACATTGGGGTCGAATTCATGACGAATCGCCTCCAATGCCATGTCTCCGATCGGATTGGCGCCCTCGCCCATCACCAGCGTTTGCGCCAGCAAGGCGTGCAGACACTTGATGCGAACAGGCATGCCGCCGGCACTGGTGCCTTCGATATGCTCTTCGCTGTCTTCCATAGCAACGGCGATTTCATGCCGGAACGCCAAATACAGTTCGTGCGCACGCTCGTAGGCGCTTTCAGATCGTCATCTTCAGCCAAAAGATCGTTGTACTCCTTCATCTTGCCTTCGGCTTCGATGTGGGAGATGGCTTTCACCGCTTCCGGGCCAGTCAAATAGCAAGTGGTAGGGAAAGGCACACTCCCGGCAGCAGCGGACGCGTGACCACAGCCAAAGGCCTGCCGCACACGCAACGTGCTCCAACAGCCACCATGCCACGCGGGTAACGACCCAACTGACGCTCGACCACAGCAATATCATGCTCGGTGGCAGGCTGGTCGAGAACCTTCTTCGCCAAGGCTTTGGCCTGTTCGCTGATTGTCATACCCTGTGTCACTCCTGCTGATCTCCTGATTGCTGTTGGTTGTTGTCTTGTGAAGTCTGCTGCTGGCCACCGGATTCCGGGCTCGTTCCATTCGCATCCGATTCGCCGGTTGACGTACTTTCGGACGTTTCCCTCGATTTCGATTTCACTTCGTCCGATTGGTCGGCTTGTTTGAACGAATACGCCATTTCCTTATACCAAGGCAGTACGGTTTTCTGCGATTCACCCGTCTTTTTTGCATCTTCTGTGGTTTCGCCGGTCACCGCTTCGGGATGTTCCACACGAATCGCCTGTTCTCCTGGAAATACGAATCCCAGACGATCCCTTGCCTGCGCCGTAACGTAAGCTTTGTCATCCCAACGCGCGATGTCGTTTTCCAGTTCCTGCTTTTGCGCTATCAGCGCAGCTTCCTGCTTCTTCAAGCCATTCAATTCAGCCATATTCAGCGCATAGGTATGGAACGTCGACGCCAGCTGGATGGATCCCAAAGCCACGATAAATACCGCCACAAAGAACGCGATGGGGCCAGCGCTGCCCCTTCTGGATGCTTTCTTGCGTGACTTTGAACTCATAGCAATGAAAATACCCGCCGCGTTCGACGAGGAACACGACGGGCACTCTACATCAGCGCATATTCGATGCGCTTACGCTCACTTGGCGATGTACTTCTTGCAGGCCTTGAAAGCGCTGTAGCCAGCATACTGAGCGGTGGAGCCGAGCTCCTCCTCGATCTCGAGCAGGCGGTTGTACTTGGCAATACGCTCGCCACGAGCCGGAGCACCGGTCTTGATCTGGCCGGTGTTCTTTGCCACAGCCAGGTCGGAGATGGTGGTGTCCGGGGTCTCGCCGGAACGGTGGGAAACCATGGAGGTGAAGCCGTTCTTGGTGGCCAGCTCGATGGCGT
>ENA-OQEX01000234-OQEX01000234.1-human-gut-metagenome-genome-assembly--contig:-NODE-234-length-32285-cov-4.558026_pt1 | contig 32285 bp, 49 predicted proteins | sample MGYA00242802_ERZ504649 | MGnify/ENA primary metagenome ERZ504649 (study PRJEB26092, sample SAMD00036194) | human gut metagenome | host: Homo sapiens | study: EMG produced TPA metagenomics assembly of...
TCCGTTTTCTCTATGAGAAAAAGTTTTATGAAATAGTCTCCTTCTTCTAGGGAGATGCCCGATAGCAGAGGAGTCTGTCGATTTTCTCACCCTTTTCTCCGTGCGCCAAAGCATGGCGCAGAGATTTCGCTGTCTGCGGACAGCGACCAGGGCTTCTCGCCCTGGACCTCGCCAGCATTTTTGAAAAACTGCTGGAGCGAAAAACTTTATTTTCTTTGAACAACGAAAAATGTTGAAAATCTTATTGCACGCAAAGCAATTTTTAGGAAAGTCTTCTGTGAAAAAAGAGCAAGTCAGTGTATACTGATAGGGGATTAACCCCTCAGTCAAGCCTACGGCTTGCCAGCTCCCCTGTTAGGGGAGCCTTAAAAGGCTACCTCGTGAGAAATATTTTTTTAAGAGAAACAATTATAAAATTGGATTTGTGTGTTCCCACCGGGACATTTTCAACCAGAAACGGAGGAATCCCATTGCAAATATACGCAGACAATGCAGCCACCACAAAGCCCTGCAAGGCAGCAATCCAAGCCATGGTGTCCTGCATGGAACAGAACTACGGCAATCCCTCCAGCGTCCACCACATCGGACAGGCAGCTGCTGAGGCACTGCTCCAGCTCGCCAGGACATTGCCGCCTGCCTGGGCTGTTCGGCACGGGAAATTTACTTCACCTCCGGCGGCAGCGAGGCGGACAACCAGGCGCTGCGCTCTGCCGCCTATGCCGGTGCAAAAGAGGGCAAAAACACATTATCTCTACCGTGATCGAGCATCACGCCATTCTCCACACGCTGAAACAGCTGGAAGAAGAGGGCTTTTCCGTGACGCTCCTGGAGGTCTCCAAAACCGGTATCGTCACCCCGGAGCAGGTCGCCGCCGCTATCCGACCGGACACCTGCCTGGTGAGCGTGATGTTTGCCAACAACGAGATCGGTACCATCGAACCCATTGCGGAGATCGGCGCAGTCTGCCGGGAAAAGGGCGTGCTGTTCCATACCGACGCTGTCCAGGCGGTGGGGCATATTCCGGTAGACCTGGCGAAACTGCCGGTGGATATGCTTTCCCTGTCCGGGCATAAGTTCCACGGTCCAAAGGGCGTGGGCGTGCTGTACGCCAAGCGCGGCACACCGCTGCGCAGTCTCATCTGCGGCGGCGCACAGGAGCGCAGCAAGCGTGCCGGAACGGAGAACCTGCCGGCGATCGTGGGCATGGCGGCGGCGCTGAAAGCGGCGTGTGCCGACCTGGAAAAGAACGCTGCTTATGTGGCAGACCTCCGGGATAAGCTGATCGCCGGACTGGAGCGGATTCCCCACAGCATCCTCAGCGGCGACCGGGAACAGCGCCTGCCGGGCAATGTGAACTTCTGCTTTGAGGGCATTGAGGGCGAGGCACTGCTGCTCCTGCTGGATGCCAAGGGCATCTGTGCCTCTTCCGGTTCGGCGTGTACTTCCGGCTCCCTCGACCCAAGCCATGTGCTGCTGGCGGTAGGCGTGCCGTATGAGGCGGCGCACGGCTCTCTGCGGCTGTCGCTGTCGGAGGAGAACACCCCGGAGGAAGTCGAATATCTGACGGAGACCATCCCGGAAGTGGTGGCATACCTGCGTGGAATGTCGCCGGTGTGGCGTGATCTGGAAGAAGGGAGAAAGCCCCATGTTATATAGCGCAAAGGTCATGGATCACTTTATGAATCCCCGGAACGTGGGAGCGATGGAGGATGCGGACGGTGTCGGACAGGTGGGCAGCGCACGGTGCGGCGACTCCATGAAGATCTATCTGAAGATCGAGGACGGCATCATCACCAAAGCCACCTTCGAGACCTTCGGCTGCGGCTCTGCCATTGCGTCCAGTTCCATGGCGACGGTGCTGATTACCGGAAAGCCGCTGTCCCAGGCGCTGGCGCTGACCAACGAGGCAGTTGCCGAGGCGCTGGATGGTCTGCCGGAGAAAAAGCTGCACTGCTCCGTGCTGGCAGAGCAGGCAGTCCGGGCAGCTGTTCGGGACTATTACGACCGAAACCACATCCCATACGACCCGGCGGAACTGCCGGTATACGAAGAGGATTAAAGGCAACACCGCACAAAGCCCGCCTGACGGCTTTGCACGCAATCTGCTTGCTGATTTTCCGTCATACCGCACAGAAATTTCTTGAAATACGACTGCGTTCGAGGCAGGATTCTGCCCGAGAACAAAGGAGTGTCGCACTAGGATTGATTGCGACCGACAGTATGCCTGCGAAATTTCTGTGCAATCTGCCGAAAAATTCGACTGCGCATCTTACGCACAAACTCTGTGCGGTGTTGCCTAAAGAAAAAACGCTCTGTATTCGGAAACTGTGCCGAATACAGAGCGTTTTCTATGTTATGTTTATGCCTTTACTGCCGCCATGATCCGTTCTGCCATCTCTTCCGGCGAAACGCCGCCGGGAATCACGTGAGAGGCGTGCGCCCGGTAGGTGCCGGAGCGCTTGTCGAACAGCTGGTGCAGCTCATCCCTGGTGCTGCGCTGGACAATCGGGCGGTTGGTGTCGCCCTGGATGCGTCCATAGCAGGTGTCAAAGGACTCGTCCAGCAGTACCACTGCGCCGTTTTTCCGGGCGTAGTCTGCGCTGTCCGGGTTCAGCATTGCGCCGCCGCCGCAGGAGATCACAGCATTCTGTGTGCAGAGCGTCCGGATCGCCTCAGCCTCTTTCTTCCGGAAATACGGTTCGCCGTCCTGGGCGAAAATGTCCGGGATGGACTTGCCTTCCTGTTCTACGATATAAGCGTCTGTGTCGATCAGCGGCAGCCCCAGCTTTTTCGCCAGGATCTCGCCCACTGTGGTCTTGCCGCAGCCCATAAAGCCGCAAAGAAAAATCGTCATGCTGTCCCTCACTTTTTGGCGTTCTGTTCGTCGATCAGTTCTTCCATGTCGCAGATGATGGACTCGATCTGCGCATCGCTGTAGCTGTCATCGTTCCAGATCTCGTGCGCCCGGACTGCCTGGAGTACCAGCATGGCTGCGCCGCCTTTTGCCACCTTGCCTTTTTCCAGCGCCTTGCGCAGGAACAGGGTCTTGGTGGGATTGTAGATCACGTCGAAGAAATAGTCTGCGCCGTCGATCAGCTCGTCCGATACCGGGCAGGCGTCCACCTTGGGGAACATTCCCACCGGCGATGCGTTGATGATGACATCGAACTTGTCGTGGATGTCTGCGGTCACCGCATACTGTACCTTGGCATCCGGCATGGTCTGCTTTGCCTCTCGGATAAACTCTTCCACCAGTTCCTTGTCCTGGGGAATGATGCCGATGGTCAGATCTGCCCGTGGCGCAGTGCCTCGGTGGCGATCATTCTGCCACGCCGCCGCAGCCGATGAGCAGGACCTTGCCGTCCATGGGATAGTCCTTCACCGACATGGTGAAGCCGTCGCAGTCCGTGTTATAGCCCACCAGCTTGCCGTTCTGGTTCGCCACGCAGTTCACGGAGTTGTACCGCTTTGCACTTTCGTCCAGTTCGTCCACCATGGGGATAATTGCCATCTTGTGGGGAATGGTAATGTTAAAGCCCTGTAAGCTGCGCAGGAAAGGCTCCTTGCCCTCCAGATGCTCCGGGGCAATATCCGTCAGCGTATAGCTTGCCTCTCTGCCTGCCATGGCAAACAGGCGCTCGTGGATAAACGGGGACATGGAGTGTCCCAGGGGATGTCCGATCAGTGTGTACTGTTCCATTATGCCAGCACTCCTTCCAGTGTCTCACAGTTTTCCACATTCTTTGCGGTAACGCCCTTGAGGGTCTTTTTCACCAGACCGGTGAGGACGCTCTTCGGACCGAATTCCACAAAGGTGTCGATGCCGGCTGCCTGCATGGCTGCCAGTTCGTCAGTAAAGCGCACCGGAGAGACGATGTGTTCTGCCAGCGCCTTGGGCATATCGGAGAAGTCTGTCCGGACTGCGCCCAGCACGTTGGAGTAGAAGGGAACAGCGGGTGCGGAGAACTTCACATCCTGGATTGCTTTATAAAAGGTATCCGCAGCCGGCTGCATCAGCTTGGTGTGGAATGCGCTTGCCACAGCCAGCGGCACTGCTCTTGCCTTCAGCGCAGCGCAGGCAGCAGCTGCCTTTTCCACAGCGTCCCGGTCGCCTGCGATCACGGTCTGTACGCTGGAATTGTAGTTTGCCGGGATAACATAGCCCTCGGTCTCGCTGCAAATGCGCTCCACTTCTGCCGGGGCAAGTTTCAGAATGGCACACATTGCGCCGTCTGCTGCCTTTGCTGCGGCATCCATTGCCTCTGAACGAGCTTGATGACCTTGAACCCGTCCTCCAGGGAGAGCATTCCTGCGGCTACCATTGCGGCATATTCACCCAGAGAGTGACCGGCAACGGCGTCATAGGTAAAGCCACGCTTTTTGGCTGCCTCCAGGCAGACCAGAGAGGTTGCCATAATTGCCGGCTGTGCATAGATGGTGTGCGCCAGTGTCTGGGCGTCGCTGTCTGCGATCACTGCATACAGGTCAAAGCCCAGCACCTCGGATGCGACCTCGAAAATTTCCTCCAGCGCAGCGTCCTGCTGCACCAGATCCAGTCCCATCTTCTCATACTGTGAACCCTGTCCGGAAAAAAGTGCGATTGTTGCCATAACGACCATTCCTTTCTCATAAGAGTGTACAAAGATGTACAAAATAAGCCTCTTGAATTTGTGCAAAAGATAGTATTTCCTCTTTCGGGACTTGAAAAACCACCCGGAAACATTGCAAATTGCGTAAAAATATTCTATAATAGAAAGTGTATCCTGTGATTGCAGGGGAAATCTAAATTTTACAGGGCGTGCCGAAACCTCTGTCTGCGGTACGTTCCCTATCTATCATACCACAAAATGAGGAAAGTGACAAGAGGAACGGAGGAATTTTTTCCATGGGAATTCATGTTTTAGGAACAGGGAGCTATACGCCTGCATTTCAGGTGACCAATGAAGATATGGCAAAGATCGTCGAGACCAACGACGAATGGATCAGAACCAGAACCGGTATCGGCACACGCCACATCTCCGACGGAGAACCCACCTGGTATATGGCGCACAGGCTGCCAAGCGTGCCATCGAGGCGGCAGGCATTGATCCGCTGGAGATCGGTCTGCTGATCGACACTACCATTACGCCGGAGTACTGCACGCCGTCTATGTCCTGCATCATCCAGCGGGAGACCGGCGCAGCCAATGCTGCCTGCTTTGACATGAATGCCGCTTGTTCCGGCTTTGTCTATGCTATGGACACGGCGCACCGTTTTCTGAAAACAGACCCCACCATGAGCTATGCCCTGGTGGTGGCAAATGAGAGCCTGTCCAAGATCACCAACTACAATGACCGTTCCTCCTGCATCCTCTTCGGTGACGGCGCAGCTGCTGCGCTCATTGAATACAAGGAAGATGCGCTGTACACCAGCCATCTGGGCGCAGACGGCACCGGCGCAAAGTTCCTCTATGCCACAGCGCACTGCCGCAGTCTCCGTTCGTAAAGCCGGAACGTCTGGCAGAGTATGACGACGGCATCGGCGCAGCTCCGGAGGCTGGGAACACGCTATGCTCCAGGACGGCAGAGAGGTGTACAAGTTTGCCACACACGCCCTGGCAAAGGCTGCGACCATGGCGGCAGAGAAGATCGGGTTCGATCTGAACGACCTGGACAAGATCGTGCCGCACCAGGCGAATATGCGCATCATTGAGACTGCGATGAAGTTCCTCAAGCAGCCTATGGAAAAGGTCATCACCAACATTGAATATCACGGCAATACTTCCAGCGCTCGATCCCCATCGCTTTCGATGAGGCGATCCGTGCCGGAAAGATCCAGCGCGGCGAAAAGGTCTGCCTGGTCGGCTTCGGCGCAGGTCTGACTTATGCGGCGCTCATCATGGAATATTGATCGAAAGAATACATATTAGTTAGGAAGGAAAATAGCTATGGAAACCAGAATCACAAAACTGCTGGGGTGCAAATACCCCATGATCCAGGGCGGTATGGCATGGATCGCAGAAAGCACACTGGCATCTGCTGTCTCCAACGCCGGCGCAGTCGGTCTGATCGCAGGCGGCAGTGCACCCATCGACTATCTGCGTGACCAGATCCGCACCTGTAAAGAAAAGACCAAAAACCCGTTCGGCGTGAACATCATGCTGATGAGTCCCAACGCCGATGATCTGCACAGCTGGTCATTGACGAAAAGGTGCCGATCGTGACCACCGGCGCAGGCAATCCCGGAAAGTATATGGAGGCATGGAAAAATGTCGCATCAAGGTGATCCCGGTAGTGCCGTCTGTGGCACTGGCAAAGCGCATGGAGCGCTCCGGCGCAGATGCCTGGTGGCTGAGGGAACAGAGTCCGGCGGCCATATCGGCATGAACACCACCATGTGTCTCGTGCCGCAGGTGGTGGATGCAGTAGACATCCCGGTCATTGCAGCCGGCGGTATCGCTGACGGCAGAGGCATCGCCGCAGCGTTCATGCTGGGCGCAGAGGGCGTACAGCTGGGAACCCGTTTCTTGGCGACCGAAGAGTGCCAGATCTCTCCGAAGTATAAGGAACTGGTGCTGAAGGCAAAGGATACCGACAACCAGATCACCGGTTTCTATTCCGGCAGCCCCTGCCGTGGCATCAAGACCAAGTACACCAAAAAGCTCCAGGCAATGGAAAAGGCAGCCTGCCCGCCGGAGGATTTCGAGGCAATGACCGTCGGCTCGCTCCGCAAGGCAGTGGTAGACGGTAACGTGGACGAAGGCTCGTTCCTGTGCGGTCTCATCGCCGGCATGATCCACGATGTCAAGCCCTGCAAGGAAGTCATTGACGAGATGTGGGCACAGGCATACAAGCTGCTGGGCAAAGAATAAGAAGATATCATTTGAAAGATAAAGGAGAGACCATTATGGCAACAGCATTGATTACGGGTGCATCCCAGGGAATCGGCGCTTGCATCGCAAAGCGTCTGGCAAAGGACGGCTATAACGTAGCCATCAACCATTTCCCCAGCGATTCCGATAAAGCAAACGCAGAAAAGGTAGCGGAAGAATGCCGCAGCTTTGGCGTAGAGGCAGAGCTTTTCGCTGCAAACGTGGCAGACTATGCCCAGTGTGAGGCAATGACCAAGGCAGTCAAGGAGCGTTTCGGCTCGATCGACGCACTGGTCAACAACGCCGGCATCACCAAGGACGGCTTGATGGCACGGATGTCCGAAGAGCAGTACGACGCCGTTATCGCAGTCAACCAGAAGAGCGTGTTCAACATGATGAAACTGGTGGGTACTGTGATGATGCGCCAGCGCCACGGCAGAATCGTCAGCCTGGCATCTGTAGCTGGTCTGTACGGCAATCCGGGACAGATCAACTATTCCGCATCCAAGGCTGCCATCATCGGCATGACCAAGACTGTAGCAAAGGAACTGGGCGCAAGAAACGTCACCGTAAACGCTGTGGCACCGGGCTTTATCAAGACACCCATGACCGACGCCCTCACCGAAGAACAGCGCAACAAGATGCTGGAGCTGGTGGCAATGAAGCGCTACGGCGAGCCGGAAGAGGTTGCAAACGTGATCTCCTTCCTCTGCTCGGATGACGCAAGCTATGTCACCGGTCAGACCATCGAGATCTCCGGCGGACTGATGATGTAATTTAGGGCAGCACTAGGAACCCAGTTTGCCGCAGTACGGCGGCAGAGAGCGAGGAAATATGAAAAGAGTAGTAATCACCGGACTGGGTACGGTAAACCCGCTGGGCAGCACCGTAGAAAAGTTCTGGGAAAATATAAAGAAGGGAACACTGGGTGTTTCCAAGATCGACAGCTTTGACACAACCGAACTGGGTGTCAGCGTAGCCGGCATTATCCGTGACTTCGACCCGGCAGAATACTTTGACCGCAAGGACATCCGCCACATGGAGCGTTTCACGCAGATCGCTGTGGCATCTGCCATCCAGGCACTGCAGGATGCCGGCACAGACTTTAAGGATATGGATCCGTACCGTGTCGGTACGATCATCGGCTGCGGCATCGGCGGCATTGGCAGAATCGAGGAAGAGCATGACAAGTACCGTGCAAAGGGCCCGGGACGCATCTCTCCGTTCTTTGTCCCCATGATGATCGGCAACATGGCGGCTGGCCAGGTTGCATCCGCACCGGATTCCGTGGCGACAACTTCTGCACCACCACCGCCTGCGCATCTGCGACCCACGCCATCGGCGAGGCGTTCCGCAAGATCAAGGACGGCTATCTGGATGTCTGCCTGTGCGGCGGCAGCGAATCCACCATCACCGAATTCACCCTGGGCGGTTTCCGCACCATGAAGGCACTGACCACCGAGACCGACCCGGCAAAGGCATCCACTCCGTTCGATCTGAACCGTGGCGGCTTTGTCCTGGGCGAAGGCTCTGCTGTGCTGGTGCTGGAAGAATACGAACACGCAAAGGCACGTGGCGCAAAGATCTACTGCGAGCTGGCTGGCTACGGCGCAACCTGTGACGCATACCATATGACAGCGCCGGCAGACGAGTGCGGCGCATCCTCCAAGGCAATGATCGAGGCATACACCGAGGCTGGACTGAAGCCGGAGGATATCACGTATATCAACGCTCACGGCACTTCCACACATCTGAACGATATGCTGGAGACCAAGGCAGTGAAGATCGCCCTGGGCGAAGAGCAGGCACGGAAGGTCAAGATCAACTCCACCAAGTCCATGACCGGTCATATGCTGGGCGGCACTGGTGCAGTGGAGGCGGCTGTCTGCGCCCTGTCCATCCGTGACGGCTTTATCCACCAGACTATCGGCTATACCACCCCGGACCCGGAGTGCGACCTGGATTACTGCGTAGACGGTCCGGTAGAAATGCCGGTAAATGCCGCACTGTCCAACTCTCTGGGATTTGGCGGTCATAATGCCACACTGTGCTTCAAGAAGTGTGTGGACTAAGGAGAATCAGACATGAGTGAAAAGATTTATAACATGGTGGATCTGGAAACCATTGAAAAGCTGGCGGATATCGTATCCGCAAAGGATCTGGCGAGATCACCATTGCGGACGGCGAAAAAACCATTACTGTAAAGGGCAAGAAGTGTCCGCCGCCGATGGGCGCTCCGGTGATGCCTGCGGTTCCGGCAGCAGCGCCGGCTGCTCCGGCAGAGACCCCGGCAGCCCCGAAAGCCCCGGCAGGCAAAGCCATCAAAGCACCACTGGTCGGCACATTTTACGCTGCGCCGTCTCCAGATCAGCCGCCGTTTGTACAGGTGGGCGATACCGTGAAAAAGGGCGATGTGGTGCTGATTATCGAGTCCATGAAGCTGATGAACGAAGTCACCAGCGATGTGGAGGGCGTAGTACAGGAAATTCTCGTGAAAAACGGCGATGCGGTAGAATATGACCAGCCGCTGATGATTCTTGCGTAAAGGAGTGCAGACATGGCAGAAGTATTGTTAAATCAGGAACAGATCAAAGAGATCATTCCCCACCGTGACCCGTTCCTCCTCATTGATGAGGTTCTGGAAATGGAAGTGGGCAAGCGTGTTGTGGCACGGAAATATATCAAGGCAGACGACTTTTGGTTCAAGGGACACTTCCCGGAAAAGCCGGTAACGCCGGGCGTCTGATGATCGAGATGCTGGCACAGGCAGGCGCAGTCTGCATTCTGTCCCAGCCGGAATTCAAGGGCAAGATCGCTCTGTTCGCCGGAATCGACAAGGCGAAGTTCCGCCGCCAGGTGGTGCCGGGCGATGTGCTGGATCTGGAAGTAGAGATCATCGCACAGCGTGGTCCGGTGGGCGTGGGCAAGGCGATTGCCAGCGTAGAGGGCAAGCGTGCCGTGACCTGTGAGATCAAATTCGCAGTGGAGCAGTAAGGCGGCAGCGATATGTGGAAAAAGGTTTTAATTGCAAATCGTGGTGAAATTGCCGTGCGCATCATCCGTGCCTGCCGTGAGGCAGGACTGCAGTGCGTGACGGTCTATTCCACTGCGGATAAAACGGCGCTGCACGCAGAGATCGCCGACGAGTCGGTCTGCATCGGACCGCCGTCGGTACAGGACAGCTATCTGAACATGAATGCGCTGATCTCTGCCTGCCAGAACACCGGCGCAGAGGCACTGCATCCCGGATTCGGCTTTTTGTCCGAGAGCGCAGAGTTTTCGCAGCTGTGCATCGACAACGGCATCACCTTTATCGGTCCGTCTCCGGCGTCTATCTCCATGCTGGGCGACAAGCACGTGCCAAGGAGACCATGAAGGCAGCCGGCGTTCCGGTCATCCCCGGCTCTGACGCGCTGTGACCTCTGTGGAAGAGGCGAAGAAGATCGCCGCAGAGATCGGCTATCCGGTATTGGTAAAGGCATCTGCCGGCGGCGGCGGACGTGGTATCCGTCGGATTGACCGGGAGGATCAGCTGGAAGAACAGATGTCCGTGGCAAAGGAAGAGGCAAAGCTGTTCTTCGGCAATGATGAAGTTTATCTGGAAAAGCTGATCGTGGGACCGCATCACGTGGAAATCCAGATCATCGCCGACCAGATGGGCAACACCGTGGCGCTGGGTGAGCGTGACTGCAGTATGCAGCGCCGCAACCAGAAGGTGCTGGAGGAAAGCCCCAGTCCGCTGATGACGCCGGAACTGCGGAAAGCCATGCAGGAGGCGGCTGTCCGTGCGGCAAAGGCGTGCGGCTATTATAACGCCGGAACCATCGAGTTCCTGGTGGATGATGACCGGAACTTCTACTTTATGGAGATGAACACTCGTATCCAGGTGGAACACCCGGTCACCGAGTGGGTCACCGGCGTGGATCTGGTGCAGACCCAGCTGCTGGTGGCACAGGGCAAGCCCCTGCCGTTCACCCAGGACGACATCGAGGTGCGTGGTCATGCCATCGAGTGTCGCATCAATGCGGAGAATCCGGAACAGGGCTTTCGTCCGTCTCCGGGCAAGATCCGTTCGCTCCATATCCCCGGCGGTCCGGGCATCCGGGTGGACAGTGCCGTATACCAGGCTATACCATTCCGCCGTATTATGATTCCATGATCGCAAAGCTGATCGTCCACGCTCCCACCCGGAGCCAGGCGATCATGAAAATGCGCTGGGCGCTGGCGGAATTTATCGTGGACGGCATTGACTCCAACATCGATTTCCAGCTGCGGCTGATTAAGAACAAGGATTTCGAGGCCGGTACATATGACAACACTTTTTTGGAGAAATTCCTTGCGGATTCCAAGAATGACAAGGACAACGGAAAGTAAGGTGAAACTGTAACTATGGCATTGGAAGAATTGTTCAAGAACGTCACCAAGCGTTTCAACGACGATGCACCGGAGGAACACGAACCGGTGTTCAAGTGTCCCCGCTGCCAGCAGACCACGCCGGAAAGCAAATTCCAGGAGCTGAACAAGGTCTGCCCGCACTGCAACTATCATGCACGTCTCACCGCAGCTGAGCGGATGCGTCTCACCGCAGACAGCGGTTCGTTTGTGGAATACGATGCAGAAATGCACAGCGCCGATCCGCTGGGCTTTCCGGGCTATGCCAAAAAGGTGGAATCGCTCCAGACCATGACCGGCATGAAAGATGCGGTCATCACCGGAGAATGCACCATCAAGGTTCCCGCACCGTCATTATTGTGATGGATTCCCATTTCATGATGGCGTCCATGGGCAGCGTGGTGGGCGAAAAGATCACCCGTGCCTTTGAAACGGCGACGGAAAAAGGACTGCCGGTAGTGGCGTTTACCGCATCCGGCGGCGCCAGAATGCAGGAGGGCATCATCTCTCTGATGCAGATGGCAAAGACTTCGGCAGCTGTGGCAAAGCACAACGATGCTGGACTGCTGTATCTGACAGTCATGACAGACCCCACCACCGGCGGCGTGACCGCATCGTTTGCGTCTCTGGGGGATATCATTCTGGCGGAACCGAAAGTGCTGATCGGCTTTGCCGGCAGACGTGTCATTGAAGGCACGATCCGCCAGCGCTTGCCCGACAACTTTCAACTGGCAGAATTTTTACAGGAAAAAGGGTTCGTGGACATGATCGTGGAACGCCGCAGTATGCGCAGTACGCTGTCGCATCTGCTGAAGCTCCACGGCTATGACCGGGAACAGGAAGCAGGAGGTGCGTGACAATGGAAGAACAGCAGCAGCGCCGGACGGCGTGGGAACGCCAGCTCCTGATCCGGGACAAGAACCGTCCCACAGTCCGGGACTATATTCCACGGATCTTTACCGATTTCTATGAGATGCACGGCGACCGGAACTTCGGCGACGACGGCGCCATCATCGGCGGCATCGGCAGACTGGACGGCATTCCGGTCACCGTTCTGGCACAGGTGAAGGGCAGAAATCTCCGGGAAAACAAGGCGTCCAATTTTGCGATGCCCCATCCGGAGGGCTACCGCAAGGCACTCCGCCTGGCACACCAGGCAGAAAAGTTCCACCGTCCTGTGATCTGTCTCATCGACACCCCGGGCGCATTCTGCGGTGTGGAGGCGGAAGAGCGTGGACAGGGCGAGGCGATCGCCCGGAACATCGCAGAGTTCATGATGCTGAAAACCCCGGTGATCTCCGTGGTGCTGGGCGAGGCTGGCAGCGGCGGCGCACTGGCGCTGGGCGTATGCGACGACCTGGCAATGCTGGAGAATGCGCTCTACTCCGTGATCTCGCCCCGTGGCGCAGCGTCCATTCTGTGGAAGGATGCGTCCAGAGAGCAGGAGGCGTGCGAAGTCATGCAGATCACTGCAGAAGATATGGTGCGGTTTGGCGTGGCAGAGGCGATCATTCCGGAGCCTGAGGCAGGCGCTCAAGGCGATATAGACAAAATCTCGGCAAATATCAAGGAATATTTGTCAAAAACGATAGCAGAAAAATTGCAAAAAGATATTGACGTTTTGCAAAAAGAACGGTATACTAAGTTTAGGAAAATTGGCGTGTTCGAGGAAGTCTGAGAATGCGCTGATTTGGAGAGCGGAAAAGCTTGCTTTTCGGCTCTGACGCCGCCTTTCCGACGGAAAGGTGCAACATCAATTTTTGGAGGAAGAAAAAATGGCAAAAGAAGAAATTTTCGACAAGCTGAAGGAACTGGTCGTAGATCAGCTGGGCGTTGAAGAAGACGAAGTAACAATGGAAGCTACCATGCAGGACGATCTGGGCGCAGACTCTCTGGACCTGGTAGACCTGGTTATGTCTGTAGAAGAAGAATTCGGTGTGAAGGTTGCTGACGAAGATCTGGAAAACATCAAGACCGTTGGCGACATCGTAAACTACATCGAAGAAAGAGCGTAAGCTTTTGGGCTGCAGCGCCGGGCAGTTTGTTCGACACTGTTCCAGAAAGGAAGAGCCGGGGCAGATTTGATCTGCCTCGGTTTTTGTTTTTGGTGCGAGTACTGGATTTTTCGGAAAAAACAGCATATTCTCCCGTGATTTTGCCGGATGTGGCGGAAAAACATTGACTTTTCCGGCGAAATCGGTTATAATAAAATGTACGTGTATTCTGCACAATTTCGGCAGTACCGCAGAAAGCCGCCTGCGGAATTTCTGTGCAGTCTGCCGAAAAAACGAACGGCTCATCTCACGCACAGGCTTTGTGCGGTGCAGCCTTACTTTCAATCGGGTCTGTTTTCAGGCAGACCCCGGACAGGATGTTTCTATGAAAATTTGTAAAGAAATCTATCAGTACCGCCAGATGATCTTCAGTCTGGTGAAAAAGGACCTGCGTGGCAGATACAAGGGTTCTGTGCTGGGCTTTCTCTGGACGTTCATCAATCCGCTGATGCAGCTGGTGGTGTATACGTTCGTGTTCACCTATATCATGAAAGCCGGCATCGAAAAGTATTATCTGTATCTGTTTGTGGCGCTGATTCCGTGGATCTTTTTCTCCTCGGCGATCACCGGCGGCTCCAGTTCCATCGTGGCGCAGAAGGATCTGATCAAGAAGATCTACTTCCCACGGGAGGTCATCCCCATTTCCTACGTTACCAGCTGCTTTGTCAATATGCTGCTGTGTTTCCTCATCATTTTCCCGGTCATGGTGATCTCCGGCATTTCGCTGAATCCGCTGGCGCTGCTGTGCCTGCCTGTGGTCATGGTGGTGGAATACTTCCTGGCGCTGGGCATGGCGATGCTGTCCTCGGCGGTCACCGTGTATTTCCGTGACCTGGAACACATTCTGGGCATCGTCACCATGGTGTGGATGTATATGACACCGATCTTCTACTCCATCGATATGATCCCGGAGAAACTGCGGTTCGTCTATCACATCAACCCCATGTCCTCTGTCATCAGCTGCTACCGGGACGTGCTGTACTATTCCCAGGTGCCGGATCTGACCAGCCTGGTGGAGGCAGTCGTGCTGGGCGCATTGTTCCTGGTGCTGGGAATGCTGGTGTTCGGACGACTGAAAAAGGGATTTGCGGAGGAATTGTAAATGGCGGCAGAAAGCAAACAGGAAAATGCAATTGTAGTAGACCATGTGAAGAAACACTTCAAGGTCTTTTTGGACAAGGGGCAGAGTTTCAAAGAGCGGCTGCTGTTCCGAAAGCGCCGGCGCTATGAAAACCGCCAGGTGCTGCGGGACATTTCCTTCACGGTAAAGCGTGGCGAGGCGGTGGGTCTGATCGGACACAACGGCTGCGGAAAAGCACCACGCTGAAACTGCTGACCCGTATCCTGTACCCCGACAGCGGCACGATCACCATTCAGGGACGTGTTTCCAGTCTGATCGAACTGGGTGCAGGCTTTCACCCGGATATGAGCGGCAGAGAGAATATCTATACCAATGCCTCTATCTTCGGGCTGAGCAAAAAGGAGATCGATGCACGACTGCAAACCATCATCGACTTCTCCGAACTGGAACCGTTTATCGACAATCCGGTGCGAACCTATTCGTCCGGTATGTATATGCGTCTCGCCTTTTCCGTTGCCATTAACGTGGATGCGGATGTGCTGCTCATTGATGAGATCCTGGGCGTAGGCGATGTCAATTTCCAGGCGAAGTGCTTCCAGAAACTCCAGGAGATCAAGGCGGACGGCACGACCATCGTGATCGTCTCCCACTCCGTGGGACAGATCGAGCAGATCTGCGACCGCTGTATCTGGATCGAGGACGGTCTCATCAAGGAAGAGGGCATCCCGAAATATGTGGATGAACACTACCTCTCCGAGATGGAACAGCTCCGCCTGGCACGAGAGGAGGCAGAACACCAGAAAGAACATCGGGAAAAGGAGACCGACTCGGAACAGAAACCGGAAGGCAAGTCAGAGGATGCTGCCGACCAGGAGACACTCTCCCGGCAGAAACTCCCGGCGTTCTGTGAAAAATCCGCAGTGCGCCTGGGGACGGGACAGGTACAGTTCACGGATGCTGCCCTGTTGGCGGCAGACGGCACGGCACAGTATGTGTTCCGCACCGGAGACGAGATTACCCTGCGGCTGAAGTATCACTGCGCAGAACCGGAGAAAACGCCCAGGGGCAACTTTGGCTACGGCATTTTCCGGGAGGACAGCGTCCACTGCTACGGCACCAATGTGGAGATCGAATCCGATTCCTGGGTGGCGCTGCAAAAGGACGGCGAGATCCAGGTGCGGTTCCGGAACCATCTGCTGCCGGGACGGTATTTCCTGGATGTTGCAGTTCATGCACCGGATGGCACCTACTATGATGACATCCGCCGCATCCAGGCGTTTGCAGTCACGTCAGAACACCGGGACATCGGCGTATGCCGCCTGGAATCCCGCTGGTTCGTAGACGGAACAGAACTGGAGCGCAAGACAGGAGAATAAGAAAAGCTATGAGCGATATTGTGAAAAAAGGTTTTTTCCGCCGCTGCATCTACGGGCGACCGGGGCATATCTGCTGGAACAGCATATCCAGCAGTTGGAGCAGCAGCTGGAACAGGGGATAGAAAGAGAAAGGAAAATGGAGCGTGCATCCTGTCCTTACAGGAGCGCACCGACCATATGGAGGTGCATTCTGACGCACAGGATGCCCACCGGAATGCGATCGATGCCCGTTTGCGGCAGACAGACGCAAGTGCAGATCAGACACGGATCCGTCTGGAAAAGGCGGAAGAGGCGCTGCGTGAGGCAGGGCTGCTGGCGTCGGAACTGCACCTGTTCAACAAGAAAAGCTATTCCCAGGCAGGCGAGGATGCTATTCTCATGTACATTTTCGTCATGCTGGGTGTACCGCTTTCACAGTGTACGTATCTGGATCTGGGGGCAAATCACCCTGTGATATGAGCAATACCTGGTTCTTCTACCAGCAGGGCGCAAGAGGCATTCTGGTGGATGCCAACCCGAAGCTGGCGGAAGAGCTGCGGCAGGCACGTCCGGAAGACCGGGTCATCAACGCCTGCGTGGGACCGGTGTCCGGGGAAACACTGGATTTCCACGTGCTGAGCGCTGACGGTCTGTCTGCACCGGGCGATGTCTCGGAGGTACTCCGGGAAAATCCGTCTGTCCGGGTGCTGGAGACCATCCCCATGCAGACTGTTGCAGTAAACGATCTGATGGAACAGCTGGGCGGTGCGCCCAAGATTCTGAACCTGGATATCGAGGGCATGGAAATGGAGATCCTGCGGAGCATCGACTTCGACAAATATCGTCCCACTGCCATGATTATTGAAATGATCCGTATTCCAAGCAGCTGGTGGCAGGGCAGAAAAACCAGGAGATCCTGCGGTTCATGCAGGAAAAGGGGTATGTGGAATATGCCTTCACCGGCATCAATTCCATCTTTTTGGATATGAAGTTTTATGAAAAGGTAACCGGCGTTTCGCTGGAAAAGTAAAGGAGTGTCACACGAATGAGTGTCAATGTAGAAGAGATCATGTCCGGTATCCGGGCAGAAATTCAGGAAAAGGGTTACAGCAGTGATATGCTGTCATTTGCCGATGTGCCGGCAGATGCCGATGCCGGGATCTATGTGGAGCGGTTTGATGCCGATATGCTCCGTGGAAACGTACAGTATATCAGCGAACACCACCGGGTAGACCCCTATCGTCCGCTTTCCGGAAATCCCGTCGCCGTCTTTTTCAAGAAGGTGCTGCGGAAGTTCATGAGCTTCTATGTCGAACCCTATGCGGCAGAACAGAGCAGCCTGAATGCGAACATCGCACAGGCAGAACAGCAGGTGGAACTGTACATTCGGGAATCCCGGATGCACAGCACCAAGGAACTGCTGGAAAAGGTGGAGGCACTGGAACTCCAGCAGAAGAATACCAAGATCGCCATGGAGCAGATGCAGGCACAGATCGCTGCGCTCCAGGCAAAGCTGGGTGAGGAGGGCGCTCGATGAAAGTATTGCAGCTTTTGCCGACGCTTGCTATGGGCGATGCCATCGGAAACGATGTCCGTGCGCTGGAAAAGGTCATTCGTGGCATGGGCTATCAGACCGGCATCTATGCCGAAGTCATTGACGGCAGACTGCCGGAAGGCACTGCACAGCAGGTGGAAAAAATGCCCCGTCTCTCCGGCGAGGACGTGATCCTGTATCATATGTCCACCGGCTCGGAGCTGAACTTTTCGCTGGAAAAGTACCCCTGCCGAAAGCTGATGGTGTTCCATAACATCACACCGCCACGCTTTTTCAAGGGCTATAACGATGCGGCAATGGAATCCGCCGAATACGGGATGCGTGGACTCTGCCACCTGGCAGACAAGGTGGACGGCTGTATGGCAGACTCTGCCTATAACGGGGATATCCTGCGGGAACTGAACTACCGCTGCCCCATTACCGTCCGTCCGATTCTGATTCCCTTTGCGGATTATGCCAAAGAGCCGGACGCATCGGTCATGGAACACTACAAGGATGACGGCTATACCAACTTTATCTTTGTGGGACGTGTTGCACCGAACAAAAAGCAGGAAGATGTCATCCGGGCATTCTACTGCTATAAGAAGTACTGCAATCCCAAGTCCCGGCTGTTCATCGTCGGTTCTTATAACGGCATGGAGCGGTATTACCACCGCCTGCGCCGCTATGTGGGTGCGCTGGAATTGGATAACGTGGTATTCACTGGACACATTCCCTTTGCGCAGATTCTGGCGTATTACCATCTGGCAGACCTGTTCCTGTGCATGAGCGATCATGAGGGATTCTGTGTGCCGCTGGTGGAGGCGATGTATTTCAACCTGCCCATTCTGGCATACGATTCGTCCGCCATTTCGGACACCCTGGGCGGCAGCGGCATTCTGCTGCCCACCAACGATCCCATGGAGGCAGCCCTTGCCGCAGACGGGTGCTGCGGGATTCGGAGCTGCGCCGTGAGGTGATCGCAGAACAGCACAGACGCCAGCAGGAATTTGCGTATCCGGAGATCCGTAAAGTGTTTGAGGGACAATTGCAGCACTTTATCGATACCGTTCCGCCGGTTTCTAAAAAACGGAAGTAAGCGGAGACACGGCAGCGCCGGATCCCCGGCAGAAAAACAGAGGATAAACAAAGGATTTATAAGAAAGGTATTGCCGGTAAGGCACATTGGCAGGAGGTTTCAACATCATGCAGAAAATAGGTTTCGTCATTCCGTGGTTCGGGGAAAACATCCCCGGCGGCGCAGAAATGGAACTGCGGGAAGTCACAGCACACCTGCAAAAGGCAGGGATGGAGGTAGAGATACTTACCACCTGTGTCAAGGAGTTCACCGCAGACTGGAACGAGAACTACTACGCCGCAGGGACGGCAGTGGTAGAGGATATTACAGTCCGCCGTTTCCCGGTGCGCCGGCGTGACACCCAGGCATTCGACCGGGTGAACCGAAAGCTGATGGACGGCAAGCAGATCTCACCCAAGGAAGAGCAGATCTTCGTGGAAGAGATGGTCAACAGTCCGCAGCTGTATGAGTATATGCGGGATGCGCAGGACGAGTACGGTCTGTACGTCTTTATCCCGTATATGTTCGGCACGACCTATTACGGAATGCAGGTCTGCCCGGAAAAATCCGTGTTGATTCCCTGTTTCCATGATGAGGCATATGTGTATATGCGCCTCTTCCGCCAGGCATACGTAAAGGCACGGGGCATGATCTATAACGCCATGCCGGAAATGGAACTGGCGAACCGGGTCTATGACTTCACCACCACAGAGCAGATCTGCATGGGCATCGGCATGGACACCAAGATCCAGTCGGATGCGGATGCGTTCCGGAAACAGTTTGGCATCGACAAGCCTTTTATCCTGTACGCCGGCAGAAAGGACGTGGGCAAAAACGTCCACACCCTGCTGCGGTATTTCGCCGAGTGGAAACACCGGAAACAGGACGACCTTCAGCTGGTGCTGATCGGCGGCGGCGATATCGCCATTCCGGAGTCGGTGAAGGATGACGTCTACGACCTGGGCTTTGTCTCCAAGCAGGATAAGTACAATGCCATGGCGGCGGCGTCCCTGCTGTGCCAGCCGTCCCACAACGAAAGCTTTTCCCTGGTCATCATGGAGAGCTGGCTCTGCGGCAGACCGGTCCTGGTCTCTTCGCAGTGCGCCGTGACCAAGGACTTCGCCAAGCGTTCCAACGGCGGACTGTACTTCAAGGACTATTTCGAGTTCGAGGGATGCGTGGAGTATATCCTGGAGCATCCAGAGGCAGCCGCAGAACTGGGCGCAAACGGCGGCGCATTCGTCCGGGAGAACTTCGAGTGGGATATTATTGTAGAAAAGTACCGGACATTTTTCCAGAAGCTGATGGGAGCGTGAGAAGATGAAGCGAATCGCACTGGTGCATCCCCGGTATGGACTGGAGATCAGCGGCGGCAGCGAGACCTATGCCCGGAAGATTGCCGAGCATCTTGCCAATCGGTATGAGGTGGAGGTGCTGACCACCAAGGCAGTGGACAGCGCCACCTGGAAGGACTGGTACGTCCGTGACGTGGAGACCATCCACGGGGTCACGGTGCGCCGGTTTTCGGTGCAGCAGATGCGTGTCAGGGATTTCCAGGCGTTTGACGAGGCATACCTGGCGGAGCTTGCCCAGGGACGGCAGAATCTGGTGACGGAGAAAGAGTGGTTCGAAAAGCACGGACTATGCGCCGGACTGCATCCGCTATCTGCGGCATTACCGGGATACCTATGCGGCGATCCTGTTTTTGTCGGATGCCAACTATCTGACCTATGCCGGGATGCCTCTGGCAGGAAACCGGGCGGTGTTTATCCCCATGGCGCAGAACACGTCGTTTTTGCAGTTCTCTTCGCTGGAAAGCCTGTATCAGAGACCCAGGGCGTTCGTGTTTTTGTCGGAGGAAGAGCGCCTGCTGGTGCGCCGCCGGTTCCCACGGACAGAACCCATTCCCTGCGCCGTGATGGGGCTGGGGATGGATGTGCCACGCCAGACCGATCCCGGTACATTCCGGCGGCAGTACGGGCTGGAGGACGAATATCTGCTTTATGTGGGACAGGTGGACGAAAAGAAAGAATGTCCCATGCTGATGCGCTATTTCATGGAGTTCCAGCGGCGGACAAACAGCCAGCTGAAACTGGTGCTTGCCGGAAAAAAGATCTGCCGCATCCCGGAGCATCCGGACATCCTGGCGCTGGGCTTTTTGCCGGAGAACGAAAAGTTCAGCGCCATCGCCGGGGCAAAGGCGGTGGTGATCCCGTCCAGACAGATGGGCGTCTCCATGACCCTGCTGGAATCCATGGCGATGTCCGTGCCGGTGCTGGTGAACGGCGGCAGCCCGGTTTTGCTGGGACACTGCAAAAAGAGCAACGGCGGTTTGTTTTATCAGAATTATTTTGAGTTTGAGGGTGCTGTGCGCTATCTGATGCAGCATCCGGTAGAGTATATGCAGCTGTGTTCCAACGCAAGGGCGTATATCACAGCGAATTATGATTGGGAGAGTATCATGCAGCGCTTTTCACAGATCATCGAGTGGGTCAGTGCGGAGAAAAACTGACGGCGGCGCTGGAAGAAAGGCTTTGTCTGCCGGGATGCCCGGCGAGGTGTGCCTTTTAAGGAGGAAATTGAAAAAGGGATGAGTTTATTTACAGGAGTAGTACTGCTGGGCGTTGTCCTGGCAGCATTGACCATAGGCATTTGGTGGAAAAAGACCAATGTGGTGGAGATGCTGGCGTTCGGCGTGATCTACTGGCTCTGCGCATGGGTCGTGACCGCCATGGGCTTTTTTGTGCTGGATGTGTTTTCTCTGCTGCCCTGTGCCGTCGGAACGGTGGTACTGGAACTGGCAGTGGGCGCTGCGGCACTGATCGTGCGGAAAAAACGGGACAAGACACCCTGGCGGGAACTGATGACGGTTTCCTGGGACATCCGTCCCTACTGGCTGCCCATTCTGGTGTGCGCCGGCGGATTCGTGCTGGTCGCCATGAAACACGAACTGTTCGGCATGGGACAGGACGAGGGCGTCTATCAGACCGTTGCCATCAACTTTCTGAACGGTGTCACCGACCGCCAGCAGGATTTCCCGGAATACCATACACTTTCCGAGGCACAGCAGGAGACCTTCCGCAACAGCGTGTATTCCTATCTGGTGGGCTATGACATCGGCAGCCGGGCATACCCGGATACGGTGTATGACCTGAGCGTCAGCCCGGTTTCCGGCATCTATCACGGCATCCCCACGTATGCGTCACTGCTGGCGATGTGGGGAAAGCTGTTCGGCATGGCACAGATGCAGGATGTGCAGACCGTATTTTACGGCTGCACCATTTTCCTGGTGTTCTTCCTCTGCCGGAATCTGAAGCTGCGCCGGAGCAGCACAGCCCTTGCGTGTGCAGCGGCGGCGGCATCTCCGGTGGTGATCTGGGTGGCAAAGTCTGCGCTGACTGAGGGATTTCTGTCGGTGCTGATGGTGCTGTTCCTCTATTTCCTGACCGATGAAGAACATCCCCGGCGGCAGTGGATGTCCATTTTGCCGGTGGTTGTTTTTTCGTGCTTTCACGTGTCGATTTATACGATTCTGCCTCTGTTTGTGGTGCTTTACGGCGGAATGTTCTGGCTCACACGCCGGAAAAGCTTTGCCATTCTCATGCCCCTTTCGGTAGTGATCTACTGCATCAGCTTTTTCGCCATGCGCCACGTCCAGCCGTTCTACACCATGAACAACTACAGTCCGCTGTTCGGGCTGGGCATCTCCCAGGCAGATCTGCCTACACTGATCCCGCAGTCTGCGCCGGAGCGCTGGTGCTGATCGGACTGTACCTCTTCCTGATGCACCGCCTGGTACACCGAAAATACCGGGACATCACCCCGGAGAACTATCTGCTCCGGGTACAGGACTCCCGCCTGGGCTTTCTCCTGGTGGAACTGCTGCTGGTGCCGCTGGTGATCTACATTGTCCTGAAGTGCGTTACTGCAGAAGAGCCGCTGGCGAAACTCCAGGGCAGCGCATTCTGGGGCTTTATCTGCGGCACAGGGCTGCTGCTCCTGCCGCTGGCGTGGGGCATGGGCATTGTCCGTCCGAAGTTTTATCTGGAATCCGCAAAACGCCTGGTGGTTCTGGTGGCGGCATTCTACTGCGTCCTGTTCTATTCGGCATTTCTGCGGTTCGACGTGGAATACTACTATTATTACGGACGGTATCTGGTGCCGTTTCTTCCCATCGCTGTGGTGTTCGGCGCAATGACCATCGACCGGCTGCGTGCCAGGGTGACGCTGCCGGTCATGGCAGCAGGGCTGCTGTTCGTGTCGCCCTATGACCGCTTTTTGATGAACCACGTGGACGACACCCGTCTGCAGTGGTCGGTGCTGGAAGATGTGGCATCGGAGATCGGCGAAAACGACTGCGTGATCGTGGACAGCGAAAATATGTGGACCATGTACCTGCCGCTGCGTGCCATGACCGGCGCAGATGCGTATCCGGTGATGGCGGATCCCCAGACCCAGGCAGAACAGCTCCAGGAGAAATACGACCATGTGTTCTATCTGGGCAGCGTTCGTGGAATGACACCTTCGACCAGCAGTTTCGCCTGGTTTATGCAAACACGGCGGAGCGCAGCACGGATGAAAACTATACCAACCGGGGCAGCCAGGTGGTGATGTTCCCTCTGGAATACTCGGAGAGCAGCCGGACCGTATCCCTGTATGAGTTCTGGCAGGAGGAACTTTCTTATGCTGCGGCGGACTGCGCCGGAACGGAATACCGGGGCTTCTATACGCTGGAGGGCGAGTTCTGCTGGGCATATTCCACCAATGCGGCGGTGCGCTGCAATCTGGAAAAACAGGATTACACGATGATTGTATCCCTGGGCTGTACCATTCCGCTGAAGGAGATCGGACAGGAGACCTATCCGGTGACTGTTCTGGTAAACGGCGAAAACGCCGGGACAATGGTCATTGACGATACGAACAACGGTCAGTCGGTCTCCCTGGACATTTCGGGAGATCTGCTGAACGAGGGTGCAAATGTGATTACATTACAGTCCGAGCTGTGGTCGGCAAGCACGGTCAACCCGGCTGATGTGCGGCTTTTGGGAATCCCGCTGAAAAATCTGGAATTTGCGGCAGCGTAAGGAGAAAGGAACGGAGAAAAATGAAACTGATTATACAGATCCCATGTTATAACGAAGAGGAGACGCTGGAACTGGCATACAACGACCTGCCCCGGCATATTGACGGCATCGACACCATCGAATACCTTATCATCAACGACGGCAGTAAGGACAACACCGTGCAGAAGGCACGGGAGCTGGGCTTTCACCATGTGGTATCGTTCCGCCGGAACAAGGGGCTGGCACGTGGCTTTATGGCTGGACTGGATGCCTGCCTGCGGCTGGGTGCAGACATTATCGTCAACACAGACGCCGACAACCAGTACTGCGGCGCAGATATCGAAAAGCTGGTGCGCCCGATCCTGGAACGCAAGGCAGATATGGTGATCGGCGAGCGTCCCATTGATGAGACAGAACACTTCTCCTGGAAAAAGAAGAAGTTCCAGCACCTGGGCAGCTGGGTGGTGCGTGTGGCATCCAAGACGGATGTGCCGGATGCGCCGTCCGGATTCCGTGCGTATTCCCGTGAGACTGCCATGCGGATGAACGTGGTCAACGAGTACACCTACACCCTGGAGACCATTATCCAGGCAGGCAAAAGCAAGATGGCAGTGACATCCGTTCCGATCCGCACCAACCCGGAGACCAGACCGTCCCGTCTGTTCTCCAGTATGTGGCGGTATATGAAACGCTCTGCATCCGTCATCCTCCGTTCTACGGCGATGTATCGCCCCATGCACTTCTTCGGCGTTCTGGGGACAGTGCTGTTCCTGCTGGGTCTGGCAGTGGGCATCCGGTTCCTGGTGTTTTTCTGCATGGGCGCAGGCGGCGGCCATGTGCAGTCCCTCATCCTGGCGGCAGTGCTGATGATGATCGGTTTCCAGACCATCACCATCGGACTCCTGGGAGACACCGTAGCGGCAAACCGCAAGATCCTGGAAGATGTCCAGTACCATGTGCGGAAGATGGACTATGACAGCAATCCGGAGACCGAGACCCCGGATGATGCGGCGCTTGCGGAAGAAAGCAAGTCCTGATCGAAACAAAACAGAGAAATTTCAGCCCGGTTTTTGTGCAGTGTGTATGAAAAACCGGGCTGCTTTTTTATCAGCTGTTTCATTTTTGAACAGTTTATTTGATTCGTTTCACTTTGCATACGTTTTTTGTGTGTAAATCCTTATATTATGTATAAAAAGAAAATAATTAGAGACTCTCAAAGTAAAAAAATATTGACATCTTGCGAATACCGTGATAAAATAGAAGAGAAAGGAAAAGCCTTTCAAGCGTATTTTTAAGGGAGGAATTCTTATGAAAACAAGAAAGGGTATTGCAGCAGTTCTGGCAGGCGTCATGGCATTGGCGGCGTTGCCGTTTTCCGCACTGAGCGCAGGCGCTGAGAGCGCATATGCGCCGGGCGACGTGGACATGGACGGCTATATCACGGCACACGATGCCGCAGTTGTCAGCCGTGCGCTCTATGTGGACGAGACGGCGCTGAACGACGAGCAGAAACAGCTGGCAGACGTGAACGGCGACGGCGTTGTCGATCAGACGGACGCAGACTGGATCTACGAGCATTCGGAATACAGCTGGGCGCTGTTAACCAAAAGAGTATATGAGTTCCACGACGCTGTTCTATCAGATGTACTATATTGCCCGAAAGGGCGCAGGCTATCATGATGCGCTTTTGACAGACGGTTCGATTCCGGAAAGTTCCGAAGAGGAGAATGAAGTGTACCATGACAACTGTATCACCCAGGTGTGCTACAACCTGCTGGACGTAAACGGAGACGGTGTGCTGGATATCGACGATGTCTATGTGACTGCGTTTACAACTGCACGCTGCGGCGCTGGTCTCTCGAACAGCTTTTATCTGGTGAAAGGACGCTATGACCTGGATGCGGATACCATCAACCGGGTATGCGAGGCAGACCAGAGCGGCTATGAAGTGAGCAACCGGGATTATCTGATGAAAGAACTTCGTCTGAGTTAAGGAAACACTGAATACACCGCAATAAATGACCCTTGGCGCCGCCGGCAGAGATGTCGGCGGCGCTTTTGCGTGGGAATGCGGAAAAAGTCTCAAAACCCATTGCAAACTTGCCACATCTGTGCTATAATAAAAATGTATATACCCGGTAAAATGCCGGGAAGAGAAAAGGAGCTTTTGACTATGGACGCAAGTACATTCCCCATTTCATTGACGTATCATCTGGTTTTGCCTGATCGCAGGCATTTTCTTTTTGGTGCAGTTTATCCGGCTGCGCCGGCCGTACCAGCTGCTGCTGGCAATCGGCATCCTGGCATCTCTGCTGATCCACGTCGGCGATCCGCACAACAAGGTCTGGTTCAACACCATCGGTCTGTTTGAACTGGTGATCCTGGTAGGTGCTGTTGTTTTGTCCGTGGCTGCACGGGTGAAGGCAAAAAAGGCGGCAAAGGATACGCCGGAAGATGCAAACGGTGCGGCAGAACCTGCTGACGGCACGGAGAAAACGGAATGAAACTGGTAGTCACAGACGGCGCTACGCTGTCCGGCGGCGGTGTCTCTCTGGACGGCTTTCGCCGGTTCGGGGAACTGGTGGTCCATGACCTCACCGCCCCGGAACAGCTGGCGGAGCGTGTGGGCGATGCCGATGCAGTGCTGTGCAACAAAACGCCCATCCCGGCGGAACTGTTTGACCAGTGTCCGAACCTGCGCTATGTGGGCGAGTGTGCCACAGGTATAACAATATTGATATTGCTGCGGCGAAGGCGCACGGCGTGACCGTCTGCAACGTAGGCGGCTATTCCACCGATGCGGTGGCACAGCATACCTTTGCCCTGATCCTCCACCATTACAGCCGGGTGGCGGAATATGACACAGCGGTGCGGCAGGGTGCATGGAAACAGGCAAAGACATTCTGCGTGATGCCCTATCCCATGCAGGAACTCGCCGGAAAGACTCTGGCAGTCGTCGGCTATGGCAGTATCGGCAGAAAAGTGGCTGCCATCGGTGCGGCGTTCGGGATGCGCCCGGTGATCGCCACCCGGACACAGCCGGCAGACTGCCCGTATCCGCTGGTGACGGTGGACGAGGCGTTTCGCCTGGCGGATGTGCTGACGCTGCACGTGCCGCTGACGGAACAGACTGCGGATGGTGAATGCCCGGCGGCTTTCTGCCATGAAACCAACGGCACTGCTGGTGAACACTGCCCGTGGCGGACTGATCGTGGAAACAGACCTGGCGCAGGCACTCCGGGACGGTGTGATCGCCGGAGCGGCGCTGGACGTGCTGACCGAAGAACCGATGGGAGACACGCCGCTGGCTGATCTGGAAAACTGCACGCTGACCCCTCACGTCGCCTGGACACCGCTGGAGACCCGGCAGCGTCTGCTGGAGCAGGCAGTGGAAAATGTGCGCTGCTGGCTGGACGGCAAACCGCAGAATGTAATCACTGCACCATAAGGAGAAAAGTCGAAAATGATAGATGTATCCAAGAAAAAGCGCATTGTCCTCAAGCTGGGGACTTCGACGCTGACACATAAAACAGGAAAGCTGAACATTCGCCGCATGACCAATCTGGTGCGCATCCTGTCCGATCTGCACAACGAAGGCAGAGAACTGCTGCTGGTGTCCTCCGGCGCTGTGGGCATGGGTGTGGGCAAGCTGAATCTGTCGGAACGCCCCAAGGACACTCCGTCCAAACAGGCGGCGGCGGCAGTGGGGCAGTGCGAACTGATGCACATTTATGATGATATGTTCGCCAAGTATAACGTGACTGTGGCGCAGATCCTGCTGACCCGTGCCACGCTGACCAACGAGCGCCTGCCCCACGTGCAGAACACCATCGGGCGGTTGCTGGAGATGGGCGTTATTCCCATTGTCAACGAAAATGATACCGTTGCCATCGACGAGCTGGAACTGGAGATCGGCGAAAACGACTCCCTGTCCGCTACGGTTGCGGCGGCAGTGGGCGCAGATCTGCTGGTAATCCTGTCGGACATCAACGGGCTGTACTCTGCCGACCCCCGTACCAACGCCGATGCGCAGGTCATCCGGGAGGTACACAAGATCGACGAGCATATCGAGCAGATGGCAGGCGGCGCAGGTTCGGCACTGGGCAGCGGCGGCATGGCGACCAAGATCAACGCCGCAAAAATTGCCACAGAGGCTGGCGTGGACATGGTCATCATGAACGGCAGAGACCCGGAACAGCTGTATGCGCTGTTTGACGGCGAACCGGTGGGAACGCATTTTATGGCGGAGTAAGACGTTTTTTGCAGTATGTGTTGTAATACGCAGTGAAAAAGTTCTTCATATCAGTAAAGTTTTTTGATCCAGCAATTTTTCAAAAATGCTGGCGAGGTCCAGGGCGAGAAGCCCTGGTCGCTGTCCGCAGACAGCGAAATCTCTGCGCCATGCTTTTGGCGCACGGAGAAAAGGGTGAGAAAATCGACAGATTTCGAGGGAAAGCGAACACGACCGCTTTCCCTGGCTGCCCTTTTGCAATCAGAAAAATCTGAGAAATATTCCGGTGGAATATTTCTCACGAGATATTTAAAACAAGACTTGGTGCAGTATAAACATGGACAGCATTTTTAGAAAAATAGCTGCACTAAAAAAATCTTCTTATCAACCTTTATCATCTGGAAAGGAGCATGACCATGAACGCTCTACTGACCTACCGCCGTCTAACAGAAACAGACATTCCTACATTTGTGGCAATGCGAATCACACAGCTGAAAGAAGAAGGGGCACAGTCTGATCTGGACTTAGAGCCGGCACTGACAACATACTACCAGAAGCATCTGACAGACGGCACTTTCGTATCCTGGCTGGCGGTGGACGGAGAACGCATCATCGGGACAAGCGGAATGTCCTTTGTGGAAAAGCCGCCGTATTACAGCAATCCCACAGGAAAGATCGGATTGCTGTCCAGTATGTATACCCATCCGGACTACCGCAGACAGGGCATTGCCCGGAAACTGCTGGACTGCGTGGTGGAAGAGGCGAGAGCCTGCGGATGCGGCGCTGTGTGGATCACCGCATCCGAAATGGGTGTGCTGTTGTATACTGCGTATGGATTCGAGAAAAACGGACGTTTTTTGCAGTATGTGTTGTAATGCGCAGTGAAAAAGTTCTTCATATCAGTAAAGTTTTTTGATCCAGCAATTTTTCAAAAATGCTGGCGAGGGCTGTTTCTAAAACTTTACAAATTTTAGCTTTCGCATATTCGGAGAGTACAATATCGTAAAACTCTAAAAGTCTTTACAGATTAGGCTCCCTTGAAAAGGGAGCTGGCAGCCGTAGGCTGACTGAGGGATTTTTCTGTGAAATCTGTAATTTAAGAAAATGGTTTTGCTGAAATTCCTCCACCAGCTGCGCTGGTTCCCCTCCCTTTTCAAGGGAGGTTAATTCCCTCGAAAATCTGTTGATTTTCTCACCCTTTTCTCCGTGCGCCAAAAGCATGGCGCAGAGATTTCGCTGTCTGCGGACAGCGCCCAGGGCTTCTCGCCCTGGACCTCGGCAGCATTTTTTTAGAAAAAATTGCTGCATCAAAAAAATCTTCTTTTAATCGTCAATTCTACTTTTTATCATTCGGAAAGGAGCATTCCCATGAACTATGCAGAAACCCTTGGCGTCAAGGCAAAGGCTGTGGAATCCGCCATTGCCACTGCCGCACCCCAGGTGAAAAACAACGCCCTTGCCGCCATTGCCGATGCCCTGCTTTCCCGGCAGGAGGAGATTCTCGCCGCCAATGCCAAAGACCTGGAGGCGGCTGTGCAGAATCACATGACCGCATCGCTCCAGGATCGCCTGCGGCTGACACCTGCCCGTATTTCCGGTATGGCAGATGCGGCACGTCAGCTGATCGCTGCGGAAGATCCTATCGGTTCGGTGGACAGCGGCTCTGTCCGTCCCAACGGTCTGCAAATCCTCAAGACCCGTGTGCCGCTGGGCGTTATCGGCATTATCTTTGAGTCCCGTCCCAATGTTACCGTGGATGCGGCGACCCTTTGTCTGAAAGCCGGAAATGTTGTCATTCTCCGTGGCGGCAAAGAGGCGATCCATTCCAACACCGCACTGGCGGAGATCATGCGGGATGCAGTGGAGACCGTGGGACTGCCCAGGGACATCATCCAGCTGGTAGAGGATACCTCCCGTGAGACAGCAGCAGACATGATGCACCTTACCGGATACCTGGATGTGCTGATTCCCCGTGGCGGCGCCGGTCTGATTCAGGCGGTGCTGCGCCAGTCCACCGTGCCGGTCATCGAGACTGGTGCCGGAAACTGCCACGTCTACGTGGACAGCTGCCTGCACGGCGAGCCGGATTATGAAATGGCAGTGCGCATCATTGACAATGCCAAGACCCAGCGCCCGTCCGTCTGCAACGCCATCGAGGGACTGATCGTCCATAAGGACGTTGCCGCAGAGATTCTGCCCAGAGTGCAGGCGGCGTTCCGTTCGCACGATGTGACCATTTACGGCGACGAAAAGACCCGGGAGATTCTGGGCGATGCGGTTCAGCCGGTGACCGAAGAACTGTACGACACGGAATTCAACGACTATAAGATCACCGTCAAGGTGGCAGACAGCCTGGAGGATGCAATGGCGCATATCGCCAAGTACAGCACCAAACACTCCGAGTGCATCATCACCCGTGACCTGGACGCTGCCCAGAAGTTCCAGCGTACTGTGGATGCGGCTGTGGTCTATGTGAACGCCTCCACCCGGTTCACCGACGGCGGCGAATTCGGCTACGGCGCAGAGATCGGCATTTCCACCCAGAAACTCCACGCAAGAGGTCCTATGGGTCTGCACGAGCTGACTACCGTGAAATATCTGGTCACCGGCAGCGGACAGATTCGGGAGTAACCTCATGCTGCCCATTCTCTGCGGCATTGCCTGTGCGGTGCTGGTGATTCTCGATGTTTCCGGAAAACTGCATCCGGAACGCACCCGTTCCCAGGTCTTGCTGCATCTGTTTTCTCTGTCGGGCGCATTGCTGCCGCTGATGCTGGCAATGCTTTCTCCGGCGGCATTTCTGGACGATGCCGCAGCTATGAATCCGGTCTTTCGTGTTCTTTGCACGCTGCCGTCTCCGGTGCAGTGGGTGCCTGGCGTGGGGATGCTGCTGTGCGCCATGACCTGGTGCTATACCATGGTGCGCATCTGTACCTGCGTCCCCGTTTCCCGAACCGGCAGTACCCCAAAGCTGGCGGCAAAACAGCAGCTGACTTTTCTCTGGTTTTCCCTGCCGTTTTTCCTGCTGATGCTGGTTTCCGGCGTGATTTTGCTGGTGTATCTGCTCAGTGTCTGGTGGATGTTTGCGGTGTTGGTACTGCTGTTCGGCATTATCTTCCTGCCGGCAATTATTTTCGGTGCTGTGATGCTGGGCTATGTGACACTTTTGATGTGTCTGCCCCTGCTGCTGTATTTGATTGCCCTGTTGATTCCCTACGTCATGGGCATTGTTTACGGCAACCGGTATCTCATCGCCTGTGCGCCCTGTCTGGGCTGGAAAAAGCCTGGCGCATCTTCCTGCAGGTTGTCATGTTCCTGCCCTGTCTGCGGTGGGTGGTGACGGCAATCACCATGGAAAAGATGCGGAACGTATCATAAATACAAACGCCCCGGCAAACGGTGAAAAGTTCCGTTTCGGGGCGTTGCTTTTACTTTATAGGATTAGCCGACCGCATTGTCATCGTTCAGCTGTGCCAGTTCCTTTTGGTATTCCTCCAGCGACTGGGCGGATTTCGCATCCTTTATCTTGGGGTTTTCCTTATAGCGGTAGTTCTCAATGTTCTGCTCGTCCAGCCGGAAGAACCCGTCTCCGGCGGTGAGGTCATAGTAACCGTAGGCGGACTGCGCCTCGTTCGCCATCTCACCGGAATAGACCTGGACTTCTTTCAAGTCGTTGCCCTCGGTGAGATAGTACTGTGCGATGTACTCCGTGTCCATGTGACAGCTGTTGATGAAAAAGCCGATCTCGTTTTCTGAGCCGTAGATCTGGGTGTGCGCACCGTTTCCCGAACCGTCCACCTGGACCGGCTGCTTGTCTGCGTCCGTTGTCCAGACGTAGAGGCATAGTCTGCCTCGCTGTAGCCCGTCCGGACGATCAGCTCCGGCGTGCCGTCCTTGTCCATGTCGTAAAGCACATAGGTGAACGGCAGGAGCGTGTCGTCGTTTTCCTTGTCCTTCTGATACTGTTCCGCATAGTACTGTATCACGTTGGCATACGGGTCAACGCCGTCGGCGGAAAAGTTCAGTTCCGGCGTGTCTGTAAAAACCGGCGTAGTCTCCGGTCTGGTGTCCTGCGTCAGTTCATCTGCACTGTGAATTCGGGTGCAGCCGCTGGACAAAACGCCGGTCAGCACCGCCGCCAAAAGAATTGCTTTGGGTCGCCGCATGAAAAAGCCTCCTTATTCCACCGGTTTCCGCACCACACTGCGTGCCGGAAAAGCCTGGTCACAGCAGATGGAACACTGCATCATGCATGGTTTGCGGTCTCGATGGATTCGCCGTCCTCGTTTTGCAGTCCCTGCGCCGTCACCGTCACCGGCGGCTGTCCCGGCGAGACGATCTCCAGGGTGTCTCCGGCGAAAAACCGGTTGCGCTGGGTGAGATAGAGCCTGCCGTTTTCCCAGCGGTTCACCACGGCGACGACATCACAATTGCGCACATAACTGCTGTCTGCATAGCGCTGACAGGCGTTTTCTCTGCCGTAGAAAAATCCGGTGCAGTATTCCCGGTGGCTGACCTGCACCACCTCATCCAGCGCCCATTCCGGCGCCGGCTTTCCAGCCATGGCGCATCCAGCGCCGCACGATAGGCGTTGGTCACGACGGCAACGTAATAGGCGGATTTGTTCCGTCCCTCGATCTTCAGACT
>ENA-OQEX01000235-OQEX01000235.1-human-gut-metagenome-genome-assembly--contig:-NODE-235-length-32129-cov-7.212455_pt1 | contig 32129 bp, 38 predicted proteins | sample MGYA00242802_ERZ504649 | MGnify/ENA primary metagenome ERZ504649 (study PRJEB26092, sample SAMD00036194) | human gut metagenome | host: Homo sapiens | study: EMG produced TPA metagenomics assembly of...
TTTTCTTTTTTATCCAAATTTTTCTTTCTTATCTTTAATATTCTTGTCAGTAAATTATCTTTTAATTCTCTTGTTCTATATTATCACTTGATAATAGTTTTATTATTTGTGTTTCATTAATTTTTTCAGCTGAAAGCTTTTTATTAGAAATCACCATTTCTTCCAATCTGCATCGATACAATAAAACCAATGACACAGAGCAGCATGGTTCATCCTCTCCGTAAATCCCCAAACTATTTTCTTGTTCTGCACTGTTCTATGTCAAACAATCATCATCCAACTTCCTCTACAACACTTCCTACCAATTTCTCCGATCTGTTCCACTTCCATGTTCTCCCCATTTTGATGAGGCACACTATGCTAAATGTTTATAGTATTGCTTTTCTCGTTTTGACGAGTGACATGCGGACAATACGCATTCACCATGAGCCATGTTTTCTTTGCGAGCGCGATGGGTTCTCAGCAGATAGGGCTTGCATTCAAGTTAACAACTCAATCAAAGCATACTCACGCATTTGCGCGCATTTGTGCGCACTCAGCGTCTTGATTACATACTTCGTCATTCATGTGGCATGTGTTCAATTGCCAAGAAAATCAACGATGCTCCTTGAAAATCCTTGGCAGCAAAACGCACACCGAGGCATGAAATCAGAAATAAGCAAGCTGCAATCGCGTCATCAGAAACCGAATCGCGTCGCAATCGCGTCATAAACGCGTCATCGTAATCCGAATCCCGTCATAATCACGTCATAATCCCGCCATGAGCAAGCAGCCGTTAGATGCCAGAAGCTGAGTCAGCACATCAGTCGGCCGGGCTTGCACACTTGCACGCACTTTCACGCATCCAGCATCTCGATTACATACTTCGTCATTCGTGCGGCATGTTCAATCGCCATAGAATGTACAGTCCTTTATATCAGCGCCCACCCAAGGCTACGTTTACGTCCTGAAATGCGGTGGGCCTCTTTTCTATCTCTTTGCTGCTATGGTAGCAACAGTAGCATCCAAGCTTCTTAACAATGCTCAAATCTAGGGGGCTCCTTCTTTACCAAGCCGCATAGGCATGCATAAATCAACTAATACCCGCCTTTTCTGAACTACACTGTTCCTAGAAGAGTTTCAGCGTTGAAAGGGGTAACCGGCGGCGCGCAAAGGTGGGTTTCTGAAGGGGATCGTCGCATCGGCGGCGACCTATGCCGTCAAAACGGCGGTCGATATCGCGGTCAACCCGGAGAACATGCAGAAGGTGGCGCAGCTTGTCAGCGAGCAACAGGTAGGCAGCAAACTCAAACAGGCCGCCGCGAGCATGCATCTGCCGGCCGCACTTAGCCCATCCGCAAGAGTCGCCAAGCAACTTGACACCATCGAGGAGACGCTGAAGCAATACGCCGACCGATTTCCCGTAAACGCACCAGTCGAACGATGGAAGAGCACCCTGCAAAGCCTTCGTCTTATGGACACCATGAATAGATCCACAACCGGCAGCGAGCATAAGATCCGCTTGGAAAAGCTCCAGGCACAGACCGAGGCCCTGTTCAACGAGATCTTCCAGTCCCTTGACTCGGGCGATGCCCAGATCGAAGACTGACCACTTCCCCACCGTTTTTATACCTGTCTCCCGCCACTCCCAAGCGCACCGACGCGTCTGCCGATCGTATACTGCTACCAAGTGGATTTGAAGGGAAAACCATGATCGACGACGATTCCAACGAACTCATCCCATTCGAAGGCGGAGACGGTGATGCCGACGCCAGCACCGGGAACAACAATCCAGACGGCACGCAAAGCGTCACCATCATCCAAGACGAACAAGGCATCGTCTTCCTCGGCGACGCCGGTACCATAGATCTCTGGCTCAAGGACGAAGGCTTCGATTCCAAAGCATTCAAAGCCAAAGCCGTGCAGACCATTTCATCGGCCAGCAAAGGCGCACAGGCGGCCGGCAATGCCATGGCCGAAAGCGGACGTTGGGTAAAACTCACCAAGGAATCGGCTGAGCTGGTCGCCAAATACGGCAAGAACTGTAAGAAGGGACGTTCCAAGCCGGTGTTGTACGGCAATCGAACGGGCGCATCATCAAACATTTGAAATTTACCCACCTGGGCAGCTCAACCCCGCTTTACTCACCGGTGTCAGCGGCTTCATGGCACAGATGGCACTGGAACAAGCCGTCTCCGAGATCACCGATTACCTGAAGGAAATCGATGCGAAGCTCGATGATCTGCTACGCGATCAGAAGGATCAGACCGTCAGCAAGCTCGCCGGAATCTCTCACATGATTGACGAGACCATGCTCATCTACCAACAGGTCGGTTCGATCAGCGCAACCACATGGTCTAAGGTGTCAGGCTGCCCACAAGACATCGCCACCCTCCAAGCGTACGCGATCGCCAAAATCAAGAGCCTCACCGAGAAGGCTGAACGCGAGCAGGATCCCAAGCAGGTTCGCCCGTTGACCCAGCAGATTCGTCAGGAGATTCACCAGTGGCTGGGTATGCTCGCATCCGCGGTCAAGATGCAGGATCAGGTCTCCTGTATCGAGCTCGCGCGCGTATGCCAAGAGGAGCCGGAACAGCTCGAAGCATACAAGAAGGGCATCGTACTTGCCAGGAACAAGCGCCTCGAAGAAATCGAGCAATCGCTCAACGCATTGGGCAAGCAGCTGGAGGAGAAAGCGAAAACCGTGGGCGGACAAGTGCTACTGAACCCTTACAGTTCACCTCATGCCATTGCCAACATCGAAAGCATCACCAGCGATCTCAATGCATTCGCCAGCACATTGCAGCTTGAGCACATTCATCTGCATGTCGAAGACGGTCCCACCTGGATCGAAGCCGCAGGCAAGGCCGTAGACGACACCGGCAAGGCCTTGCAGAATGCCAGACAGCAGACCGCACACGCCGTCCAAGACGTCGGCAATGCGATAGCGAAGGGCGCTCAAGCACCGGTGCCGCCGTTGCCAAGGGAATGCAGGACGCCGAAAACCAGGCCGCGCACATCGCGCAGGATGCGGGCGACGCCATTGCGAAAGGTGCTCAGGACGCAGCGCCGGGATAGCCGACGGAGTGCAGCAGTTTGGCAAAGGAATAGCAGACGGATTGAAACAGCTCCCGGAGATCAAACTACCCAAGTTCGGGTGGGGCAAGAAATAAACCGGAGAGTCACGCCGTGAGCACCGAGCTTCTTTTCGTCGTTTCGCGGGACTCTTCCATCTGATCATCATCAACACGTGCCACAAACAAGCCAACAAGCATTTTGGGGAGGGCTATTCGTGCGATGTTGCGCTCTATCATTGATAAAAGCATCCAGCAACCGCATATAGTAAGGAATCGCATGCGTTATTTCACTTCGGACACGCATTTCGGCCATCCACTAGTCACCGCGCTGCGCGGGTTCCTGAACAATGGCAAGCTACGTGCTGAGTACCTCGACATCTGGCAGACGCAGACCCGCACCGCCGCACACGCGTGGATCAAACAATATGTGCACGACAATCAGACATCGTTCAAAGCGATCTGCGACATCGCACGTCATGAGAACACCATCATCGACAATATCAACGAGATCGTCGGGCACGACGACGAACTGTGGATTCTCGGCGACCTCTCCTACCGTTGCACCGTCGAGCACACACTCGAATGCCTGCGCCGAATCAACTGCCAACATCTGCATCTGATCATCGGCAACCACGACCGCAACTTCCGTCTCCGATTCAATGACATGCTATACGAAGACGTGTTCGAGACCATCGACGACTACTGCGAAATCGACATGGAACTTCCCGTTCTCGATGAATCCGGCAAAATAACGGTGGCGACCACGCAGCAAAGCATCGCCATGAGCCACTTCCCCAGACTCTCGGCATTGGCCGAAGAACACGGCGACTGGCCGAGCAACTGGAACGAGTTCGCCGATATGGCGCCTACCACCGAAGGCTGGCTGCTCTACGGCCATACGCATCAGGACGTTCCCGACGGCACTGATCCGCGAAGTGTGAACGTGGGACTCGACGCATGGGATTTCAAGCCCGTCAGCGAACAGCAGATCCTCGCCTGGCTTGTATCCCGGTGTGCCGACCAATCAAAGTGAATTCCACCCTGAGCATGGATCCGGGCTGTAGGATGCCGGGTCGCTGGTATTTGTCGACTCCGGCACTCCAGGTTTGCAACCATTCGAGTTTGGGACACTGTCGGCATGTTCCCGGATCAACATTGCCGACGATGGCGGTGACTTGAGCTTTGAGCTCTTCGGGGATGATGGCCGTCCATGCCATGTTGCCACGCTGCGCCGGATCGCCTACGAATTATTGCGGCACGCCTTTGGCTGCACGCATAAACTGCGCTTGTTCGGATGGCATCAACGGCAGGCAATTGACAATAAGTTTGCGATTATTCTCGATTCCCACCCATCCCACCTTAGGACAGACATGAGATAAGCCTTTCGCATGTGAGTGGCGAATAGATTCAGCCGAGTCTGACTTGACCCCGGCTGAATCACATGTATGCGCCCGTCTGTTCAGGCAAGGGACTCGTACGCTTGCGCATCGACCGGTTCAAGCCATTCGTTGCTCATCGCGCCAGGGTCTCCTGCCGGAACCATGAACGCCAGGTGGGAGAAGGATTCGCCCGGAGCCGCACCATGCCAGTGTTTGGTGTCTGCAGGAATGCACACGGCTTCGCCAGCTTTGAGTTCCTTGGGTTCCTGACCTTCAATCTGGTAGTAGCCTCGACCACCCACTGCGATGAGCACCTGGCTCCGCCGTGATGTATATGCCAGTTGTTGCGGCATCCCGGCTCGAAGGTGACGTTGTGGATGGAAAATTCAGGAGTGTCGAGCACCGACGCGAGATAGCTTTGACCTACGAAATACTGGGCAAAGCCGTCGTTCGGCTCTCCTATGGGGAATGCGCTTGGATTTTCATAATGGTCCTTTCGTTGTAATACGCGTTCATTGAACCTCGACGAAAATGCCGTGTCAATGTATAACGAGTGACGAACATGCTTTTCCATACAGCAAACGCATATACGTATAATAGAGGCAAGAGGTACGCATTAGGTTCATTCGCGGACCGAGCGGTGCTATAGAAAGCAACATTTCACACATCCAACCGACAAAGGAGCTCCATCTGATCATGACCGACATGAAGTACGCGCCGCTAGGCTGGTCCGGCATCAAAGTATCCAAAGTATGCCTTGGCGGCATGAGCTTCGGCAAAACCTCACCGGACTTCCATCAGTGGACCATCGACCAGCAGGGAACGGAACAAGTCATCGGCCACGCCATCGACCGAGGCATCAACTTCATCGACACCGCGAACTGCTACGCCTTCGGCACTTCCGAAGAATACATTGGTCAGGCGTTGCGCAATCTCAACATCGCGCGACACCAAGTTGTGCTCGCCAGCAAAGTGTACTTCAACGATGGGCATCTTTCCAAAGAAGCATCAACCGAGAGATCGACGGCACGCTCAAGCGTTTGGGCACCGACTATCTCGACCTCTACATCATCCACCGTTTCGACTACACCACCCCCGCCGAAGAAACCATGGAAGCCCTGGACGCGCTAGTCAAAGCAGGCAAAGTACGCGCATTGGGCGCCAGCGAAATGTATGCGTACCAGTTCCACAACCTGCAGGCCGTGGCCGACGCCAATGGGTGGACCCGATTCACCAGCATGCAGTGCCACTACAATCTGCTCTACCGCGAAGACGAACGCGAGCTCATCCCCGTATGCCAGCAGTACGACGTTGCTTTGACGCCCTACTCTCCCATGGCTTCCGGACATCTGGCACGCCCGACATGGAATTCGGATTCCACCCGCGACACCACTGATGGCACCATGCGCAACAAGTATGATCAAGCGCAAGCCCAAGACATGCCCATCGTCGAACGTGTGCTTGAAGTAGCCGAACACCACGGAGTGCCCATGGCTCAGGTTGCGCTTGCATGGCACTGGGCCAAGGGTGTGACTGCACCTATCGTGGGCTGTTCGAAGCCGGAACGCGTGGATGATGCCATCGCCGCGCTAGGAGTGCAGCTTACGGAAGATGACATCGCCTACATCGAAGAGCCGTATACCGCGCATGAGCTAGTCGGTCCGCTTTCCCGCCCAGGAGAGAAGGCCTTGGCCGGCACTTTGGCTCCCACACTCAAGGAAACCACTCGAAACTAGCTTCGCTTGACTCCGCGGGGCAGTATCTGCCTTATATGCTGAGTTAGAGGCCGAGGCGTTGGACGAGAGCCGTTGCCCTTCCTACCATCACCGGTGCCGACCATGGTCGCCAAGTCGGAACCGCTGCTGCCTAGCGGTGATGATGAAGAAGCGGCGAATAGAATGACTCCTTGCCGATGAAGTCATGGTCGGTCACAAAGTGATTGGCCGGCCATGCGGCTCCGCACCACCAAATCGGATAGCCGATGAACTCAGCGATCCAATCACTCACCTTTCACAGTGATGGGCAGAAACGTTCAGCAGCGCCCCTCGTACAGGAAGAAGGAAAGCGAACCGTCTTCCAAACCACCTTGAGTAAAGGAATCCCTACGTATGGTACATTCCGCTTTACGCGTCAAACCACGGTAATCATAAAACCCGTAATCGCAGGTAGTGTCAGTGAAGAGGAAATACTCGTTCATTCCAGCATCACGAAACACGTCAAGCATGTGATTGAACAGCTTACGACCGACGCCCATACCCCGCGCTTCCGGAGAAACCACGAACAGCGTTACCTCAGCCTGATAGCTTTTGCCGGTATCTCGCTTCAACATTTCATCGGCCTGCAAAATCGCAATCTGGTCGGCAAGTCCTCGACGGCCATCCTTGCTTGCCAACAAGGGCAACGCCAAGCAATTTCGCGTAATAGCATGACGTATCCTCTGCGCTGTGGTAACACGGGACCTCAACGAGCCCAATACCACGCCAAGCACCCGGCCATCACGTTCAGCGACCGTAGCTCGGTGGTGCGGGAAAGAAAATCATGCATGTCGATTGCCGCAAGTCGGTGCATATTGCGCAGACGAATCGCCTTGCGCAACTTGTACTCACGCAACCCGCGCTCATCGTTCGGAACATTCCCGTTATCATCCGACTCATCATCCGCATACCAAGCTTGTCGGACAAGCTCTTCAAGCGCAGGAAAATCCGTGCGACGCATCGTCCGAAGCATAATTGTTTCTGAAGTCATGCTCCCCCATCCTAGCCGCAGCCATGCCAAAGCTCCGTTCATGGATGGCATAATGCACATAGTATGTGCGATAGCAGGAATGCGCAGGATTTGTTGGCATTGGCGTGTGACGCTTGGGGGTCTGGGGCCACGCGCTTAGGATGAGACAGGATTGCGTGCGACGCGCAATGAATGAGAGGTTCATCATGGCAATGTTGATTAGACGAATTACAGGCACTCTATGCTTAGTACTTGCCGTGGCATGCGCATGTTACGCTTTCGCCGTGCGCAATACGCATTCCGGCACGAGTTTCTGGATTGTTTGGTTAGCGTTCGCAGTTTTGTTCGCGATACTCGGATTCGGTCTGCTCTTCCGGTGGTGGACGATATTGCCAAGACTGGTCAGAGGCATCTTGATTGCGGTTGCGTGTATTGGTCTGGTCGCGTTCGGCACGGTGGAAAGTTGCATCGTCAGTAAAATGCATGCGCAAGGCAAACCGGATCTCGATTATGTGGTGGTGCTCGGCGCTCAGGTGCGTAAGTCCGGCCCGAGCCTTGTACTTCGCTACCGTCTCGACAAGGCCATCGAATATTTGGATGAGAATCCGAATACCATCTGCATAGTCTCCGGTGGAAAAGGACCGAATGAACCGTTCCCCGAAGCCCAAGGCATGGCTGACTATCTTAAAGAGCATGGCATTGACGAGCAGCGCATTCTTGAAGAGCCGGATTCGAAGACCACTGAGGAAAACATCGTCAACAGCAAGAAGCTGATCAGTGACGATGATGCTTCCGTAGGGGTGATCACCAACAATTTCCACATGTTCCGCGCACTGCAGATTGCCGACAAATATGGTTTGGACAACGCCCAAGGCATTGCGGCCGGCTCTCCCCCGAACATGCTTGTCAACAACATGGTTCGCGAGTTTTTTGCTGAGATTAAATTCCTGCTGTAGATTTCAAGTTTCTCAAGCTGTAAGCATATCGGGAATAAGTTGAGGGGTTGGCTCTTGGAACCAACCCCTCAACTTATTTGGGACTCTTACGAGTCAGAAGCTATCGATCGAAGCTCACTCTTCGGAAGCAAGCTCGTCAGCCACAGCGGCAGCTGCAGAAGCAGCTTCGACGCTCTCGGCTTCTTCATCTTCAGCGGCTTCACCGAGGAAGGCGCTCAGGTCCAGGGTTTCGCCCTCGGACTTGAAGGTCACGGCGCGCATGCCGGCGAGCAGGCCCTTGGAACGGCCGACTTCCTGCACTGCGGAGCCGAGCTGGCCGTTGCGCATGATGGCCTGGATGAAGGCGTTCGGATCCATGCCGTACTGCTGGGCGATGGAAGCGAGGAAGTTGAACACGTCGGACTGGGAGACCTTGACGTCCAGCTTCTCGGCGAGCACGTCGAGCACCATCTGGTCGCGCAGTTCCTTTTCGACGGTTTCTTCAGCTTCGGCCTTCTGCTCCTTGGTGGCATTGGCCGGATCAGCGGTCACGCCCTTGAGCTGCTGCTCAATCATTTCAGCCTTGACGCCCTTCGGCACCGGAATCTCCAGGCCCTCTTCGAGCTTGGCGATGAAAGCGTCACGAGCTGCGGTGGCCTGACGACCTTCGGCATCCTGGGAAGCGGCCTTCTTGAGGTCTTCCTTCAGCTCGTCGAGGGTGTCGAACTCAGAGGCTTCAGAAGCGAAGTCGTCGTCGAGTTCCGGCAGCTCTTCAGCCTTGACGGAGTTGACCTTGACCTTGACCTGAGCCTTCTCGCTTCGTGCTCGCCTGCTTCCAAGGTACCTTCGAAGGTGGTCTCTTCGCCGGCGGACAGGCCTTCGAGAGCCTCATCCAGACCGTCAAGCATGGTTTCGGAGCCGAGCTCGTAGCTCACGCCTTCTTGGGAGTCGACCACTTCGCCGTCGATTTCGGCGGTCAGGTCGATGTTGGCATAGTCACCCTTGGCGGCCGGGCGATCCACACCCACGAGGGTGCCGAAACGCTGGCGCAGGGCTTCCAGACGGTTGTTGATGTCTTCGTCGGTGATTTCGGCCTTGGCGACCTCGATCTCCATGCCGTCGATTTCCGGCAGTTCGATGTCCGGGCGACGCTCAACGGTGGCCACAAACTTCAGCTTGGTCTCGTCCTTGGCGGATTCCGGAACTTCCTGAACGTCGATTTCCGGCTGGGCCATCGGACGGATGCCCTTTTCTTCGAGAGCCTTGGAGTACAGCTCCGGCACACCGTTGTTCACGGCTTCGCCAGCAACGGCACCGAAGCCGATGCGCTGGTCGATGATCTTGCCGGGCACGTGGCCCTTGCGGAAGCCAGGCACGTTGACCTGCTTGGCGATTTCCTTGCGAGCATTGTCGAGATACGGGTTGAACTCTTCCGGATCAACGGTGACGGTGAGCTTCACCTTGGTCGGCTCAAGATTCCTGACGCTGATTTTCACGCTTGCGCTCCTGAAAAATACGGTTCTTCACATTTCTGCCGTTAGGCAACCTCTACATGATAGCGCGACTCACGGACTCTGCAACCAGCGCGACCTGCCACGCCCTCGCGCCCTGCTCGGTGAGGAATTGCGCAACGTCACGTTTTTGCGGTTCGTCGGTCCAACACAGGTTGCGCAGATACTGCGGTTTGATGATGACGTCCGCGGGGGTACGCGTGTCTTCCGCTATCTGCGCCACCATCTTGCGTGCCTTGTCAAGCGTTGCGAGACGTTCCGGATAACGTTCCCTCCAGACTCGCGTCGCTCGTGGAGCGGATATGCTCTGCGCCTCCTGGTTTTGGGGATTGCCGCTTTCGATGACCGGCCATTCGCTTTCCGGCAGATCAAGCGCCTGTTGGATTATTCTCTTCCACATGCTTGGCTTGATTTTACGTTGGATCGGCGCGTAACGTTCGAACATTTTCTCCTGTTCGGCACCGGCTTGGATGCGTACACGCTCGTTGATGGAACGGACCGCCCTGAATTGCGCGGCGTTATGCGGCTTGCGTTCCGCCACTTCGATGATGGTGCTGTCGGCGAGCAGCAGTGTCGGCGAAATATCGTATTCGCGTGCCAGTTCATCTCGTTTGGTCCATAATGCTTTCGCCACGGCCAGGGCCTGGCGGTCCCTCATGATTTCGGTGATATGCGAGATGCGCAGCCATGGGATGGGATGCTCCTTGCGTGGCGCAGTTCCTTCGCGCAGCGCGTAATCGAATTCCTCCTCAGCCCATTCGATCTTGCCTTGCTTTTGCAGTTCGGCGCGCATGGTCGTTTCAAGCTCGATCAGCAATTCAACGTCCAGCGCCGCATAATTACGCCAGTCTCGGGGCAGCGGCCTGTACGACCAGTCGGCCGCGGAATGCTCTTTCGCAAGCGTCAGTCCCAGATAATGCTCGGTAACGGCAGCTAATCCGAAACGTTTGAGCCCCAGCAGCCGTGCAGCGATTTCCGTATCAAACAAACGTTTCGGCTGCAATCCCAAATCAACGAATCCCGGCAGATCCTGCAACGAATCATGCAGAATCCATACCGCATCGCCCACCGCACGATTGAAATCGTTCCAATCGGCACCTTCCGCAGCCAATGCCTGCGGATCAAGCAATCCTATGCCGGCACCGTCTCTTTTGAATTGCACCAACCAATCGTCATGACCGTATCGGAAGCCAGACGCACGTTCCGCATCCGCAGCCAAAGACCCATGCGAAGACGCCAATGCGCTGCAGTACTCGCGGAATGCCGGTAGGGTGTCGATCACATCGGGCACGCCCTCACGCGGCTCGGCCTGCAACCTTGGCTCGTCAGTCAACGGGATAATCCTCCTCGGATTGCGTCATGGACCGGAGGAACCTAGCCCACGCGCCCACTTGGGCGCCCGCGTCAAGGCCTCCATCGGCATAGTCTAGTGGCGTCCAAGACACACGAATCTCACACCCGGTTTCGGGAGCGTCGGACTGAGTGCCAAACGTCGTGCTTTTCGTGACTGTGACGGTTCCCGAAACATGTTCGACATCGCACGAACCAACACGGTCCATCATCGCATCCCAATACATGGACGGTATCAGACAATCGCCTTCGCCTCCAGACAACGGCAACGCGGCGAAAGCGACGCAACGCCAATGAGAATGCCAGTCATTTCGGTATTTGTGCGAATACAACATCATGATCCAGCCTGTGGAACGCGCCTCGTCGCATTGCATCTCAACTCCAATGCCGAAACTCGCCATGGCGCACGGCACTGGAATCTCACGATACGACACGCTTGGTAATCGAGGCATGCGTTCTACGGAAAGCACGGCGTCCCATACCTTGTCTGGCACACCGGAGGGTCGGGTCAACATTTGTTCAGGAGGGTCGGCGTAGGCGCACGATCCCCTACCTGTGGCACGCGCTTCGTTGGGCGTGCCTTGAGGAAAAGCATAGATGTCCACCATGATTCAAGCTACGGCAGAGTCGCCGGTTTTGCGGTATTTCACAGCATTTCGCCACGCGTCGAATGTGAAGATTTTTTCGCGTGGCGAATGCTGGTTCAACAATTGCACGAATATTCCTTTTTCCAATCGCTGAGGCACTTTCAAACGATTGATTTGCCGGAATCGTTGGCTGGAATATGCGTGGCTTCCCGTTTAGTAGACGGTGAAGCCGTGCGATTGGAATTGTTCCACCACACGCTGTTTCATTGCCTCGGACGGCCCCTTCTGGTCTTCCAACGGGTAGGGAATGTTGAGCATATGCCATTTTGGACGGCCAAGCTGGTGGAATCCAAGCACATCGATATGTTCCACTGCGTCGCCGAACGACTCGCAGATCTTCGCCACATTCTCAACGTTTTCCTCGGATGAGGTGAGTCCGGGCACAAGCACGAAACGCACCCAGATCTTCTTGCCGGCCTTGGCCAGACGCTGTCCGAAATCGATGGTCGGTTGCAGAATGCCGCCAGTCACCTTCTTGTAGGTTTCCTCATCGCCGGACTTGACATCAAGCAGACACAGGTCGATGTCGTTCAGCATGTCGTCGGTATAGCTTGCGCCAAGGAATCCGGAAGTATCGAGGCAGGTGTGCACGCCCATCTCCTTGGCCGCACGGAACACGCGGGAAACAAACGCCGGTTGCATCATGGATTCGCCGCCCGAGAAGGTGATACCGCCATGCGTCGCCTTGAAAAGATCCACATAGCGTTCGATCTTTTTGACCATGGCCTCGTAATAGACGGGCTTGCCGTCACGCATTTTCCACGTATCCGGATTCTGGCAATACTGGCAACGCAATGGGCAACCGCTCATGAAGACGGTCATGCGTGTTCCCGGACCGTCGACGGACGTGTTGATGTCCCAGGAATGCACGAAGCCGATATCACCGCTTTTCAGCGCGTTGATGCGGTCACGCCGGTCCAGTCCGATCGGCGATTCGAAGCCTGACAACCCTCCCATAAGCGTTTGGTTGACGTAGTTTTGCGATTCTCTGAGCATATGCCTTGTTGTGGAGCGAAAATGTACGTTCTCAGACATCGGTGTCCTTTCGTTGTATCTCTCCAATGGTTTCCCCACATTGTACAGGGAAAACCAAGGGGCGAAGCTTTCACGCTCCGCCCCTTGCACTCTACCGCTTCACACGGTACCGTTCAGTCTCAGTCGACGACGGCGCCTGGTGGAACGTACGGGAGATCACGTCGAGCTGCTGCTCCTTGGTGAGCTTGACGAAGTTCACCGCGTAGCCGGAGACGCGCACGGTCAGGTGCGGGTACTTTTCCGGATGCTCGACGGCATCCTCGAGCTGTTCCTTGCGCAGCACGTTGATGTTGGCGTGGTACAGACCGTGGCCGTTGCCGGCGTCCAGAATGCCCACGAGGTTGCCGATGCGCTCATCCTCGTCGCGGCCCAAGCCATCAGGGGTGATGGTGTTGGTCAGCGAGATGCCGTCAAGAGCGTCGTTGTAGTCGATCTTGCCGACGGAGAACATGGAAGGCAGCATGCCATGGGAGTCCATGCCGTTCTCCGGGTTTGCGCCCGGAGCATACGGGGTGCCCTTCTTGTGGCCGGACGGGAAGGCGCCGGTGGCCTTGCCGTATTCCACGTTGGAGGTGATGGTCAGGATGGACTGGGTCGGGACCGCTCCGCGGTACACCGGCAGGCGCTTGACCTGGCCCATGACGGTGGAGACAACCCACTTGGCGATCTCGTCGGCGCGATCATCATCGTTGCCGTACAGCGGGAACTCACCCTCGGTGCGGTAGCGACGATCAGATCGTCATCGGCGCCTTCGACGTACTCGTCTCATGGCCCGGAGTGGTCTTGGCGTCCTTGTTGTAGATCGGGTAGACCTTGGCGTACTTGCATGCGGACAGGGAGTCGGCTGCGATGGACAGGCCGGACATACCACAACCGAGGGTACGGTACACTTCCTTGTCGTGCAGAGCCATCTCGATGGACTCGTATGCATACTTATCGTGCATGTAATGGATGATGTTCAGAGCCATCACGTAGGTCTCGGACAGCCATTCGAGAGCCTTCTCGTAGTTGGCCTTGACCTTCTCGTAATCCAATGAGCCGTCGGATTCCGGCTGAATCGGCTCGATAACGCCCTTGTCGATGACCTGCATGCCGGTCATTTCGTCGCGGCCGCCGTTGATGGCGTACAGCAGAGCCTTGGCGGAGTTCACACGAGCTGCGAAGAACTGCATCTGCTTGCCCACGCGCATCGGGGAGACGCAGCATGCGATGGCGGCGTCATCGCCCCAGTGGGAGCGGATTTCCTTGTCGGACTCGTACTGGATTGCCGAGGTGTCGATGGAGATCTTGGCGCAGAAGCGCTTGTAGGCTTCCGGCAGCTTCGGATCCCAGAAGATGGTGATGTTCGGCTCCGGGCCAGGTCCAAGGTGCTCGAGGGTCAGGGTGTCGAGCAGACGGAAGGAGGTCTTGGTGACCAGCGTACGGCCATCATCGCCGAAGCCTGCGTCGGACCAAGTCGCCCAGTACGGATCGCCGGAGAAGATCGCGTCGTAATCCTTGGTACGCAGGAAGCGCACGATACGCAACTTCATGACCAAGTTGTCGATGATCTCCTGTGCGTCGGTCTCGGTGATCTTACCGGACTTCAGGTCACGCTCGAAGTACACGTCGAAGAAGGTGGAGACGCGGCCGAACGACATTGCGGCGCCATCCTGGCTCTTGACGGAAGCGAGGTAGCCCATGTAGGTCCACTGCACTGCTTCCTGAGCGGTCTGTGCCGGACGGGACAGGTCAAGACCATATTCGTTGCCGAGGTTGATCAGCTGCTTCAGGGCCTTGATCTGCTCGTCATGCTCCTCGCGGAAGCGGATCCAGTGCTCGATCTCCGGCTCGGTGAAGTCGTTGCGGTACGGCACGGAGTCCTTGTCACGCTGCTTGAACTTGATCAGGGTGTTCACACCATACAGTGCCACACGACGGTAATCGCCGATGATGCGGCCACGGCCGTAGGCATCCGGCAGGCCGGTGAGGATCTTGTTGTGGCGGGCAACCTTGATCTGCTTGGTGTACACGCCGAAGACGCCGTCATTGTGGGTCTTGCGGTACTTGGTGAAAATCTTCTTGATTTCCGGATCCGGCTCCTTGCCGGCTTCCTTGATGGCCTGCTCGACCATACGCCAACCGCCGTTCGGCATCATGGCGCGCTTGCAAGGAACGTCGGTCTGCAGACCGACAACCACATTGTCGACTTCCGGAGAGTCGATGTAACCGGCGCCGAATGCGTCGATGCCAGCCGGTGTGTGGGTGTCGACGTCGTAGACGCGCTGCTTGCGCTCTACTGCCAGATAGTTGTCATCGAGGTACTGCACAGGTGCTTGGTCTTCTCGGTGGCGTCAGCCAGGAAGGACTCGTCGCCCTCATAAGGCGTATAGTTCTTCTGAATAAAGTCACGGACATCAATGTCCTTCTGCCAGTTGCCCTCAGCGAAGCCTTCCCAAGCCTTAGCCTGAAGCTCTTCCGGGGAGACTGCCGTCGCATCAACTGCTGCCATTTCCACTCCTTCTGGGTGTTGGTTTGGCGACGCATCGTTACGTCGTCGCTAGTTATCGATTCTAGCTGCATAAACCTGTATAGAACCTGAGTTTACGAGGAAATAAAAGTGACATATGTCACACTTGCGAAGTATGAAAAATCGCGGTGCCGTAATCCGGACACCGCGATTTCTTATATCGCATCAACTACTTTTCATCGGAAGACCAGCGTTTCCATTCGCGATCCTGTTCTTCCCATTTGATGTTGCGTTCCTGCACGATCTTCCATGCATCGAGCGCGTCTTCCCTGGTTTTGTATGGTCCCATACGATGGCTCGCCGGTGAGATCATACCCAGTTCAGGCTGTTCGGTGACCGTATTGAAATACCATTGCTTTTCCATATCACTCCTTACGAAGCGTGTAACGAAACAATAGTTCGTCGCTGTTTTATTCGCGGAACGCGTTGGTGATCGGCAAGCGGCGGTCACGACCGAACGCCAATGCCGTCACTTTCGGACCAAGCGGGTACTGACGTCGCTTCCACTCGGCGCGATCGACCAGTCGCATGACCGTGTCGACGGTGGTCTCATCGAAGCCGTCGGCCAGAAGATCCTCGCGACCATGCGCATGTTCAATGTACATTGCCAACACCTGATCGAGCAGCTCATATTCCGGCAGCGAATCGGAGTCTTTCTGCCCCGGGCGAAGTTCGGCGGATGGAGCTTTTCAATCGAATTGACGGGAATCATCACGCCGTCCGGCAACGGCGTTCCCGCAGACCCCTGCTCGTTGCCCACGATATGCAGTCCGCCAATGCCCATGCCTTCGGCGGCAGCCTTGTTGCGCCAGCGGGAGATCTCCCACACACGGGTCTTGAGCAGATCCTTGATCGGAGCGTATCCGCCGACCGCATCGCCGTAAATCGTGGAATAGCCGCAGGCAAGCTCCGACTTGTTGCCCGTGGCGACAGCCAGAAGCCCCTTGGAATTCGAATATGCCATGACAATCACACCGCGAATACGCGCCTGCAGGTTCTCAGCGGCCACACCTTCAAGATCGAGCTGCTTCTGGAAGGAGACGAACAGCGGTTCGATGGCTGAATGTCGTAGTGCGCTCCAATATTCTTCGCCAGATCGGCGGCATCATCCTTCGAACCGTCAGACGAGTACATGCTCGGCATGGAAATGCCATGCACGTTAGCTCCTCCCACGGCGTCCGCGGCCATGGCCGCCACCAATGCGGAGTCGATGCCGCCGGAAAGGCCAAGGCACACGCCCTTGAAATGGTTCTTGGCCATATAATCCTTCAAGCCAAGCACGCAGGCGGTGTACACCTCTTCGTCCGGATCGGGCTTGGCTGCGATAACACCAACCTGCTGATGTTCGGAGGCAGTATCCAAATCAAAGAAGCTCAAATCCTCCATGAACATCGGAGAACGTTCCAGCAGCGTACCGTCAGCGTCAACCACGAAACTGCCACCATCGAACACCAGATCGTCCTGACCACCCACCTGATTGAGGTAGATCATCGGCGCGTTCACTTCAGCCGCACGGCGTACCGCAAGATCGAGTCGAGTATCAGTCTTACCCTCCTCATACGGAGAACCGTTCATGGTAAGCAGCAAATCAATATGCTGCTCGGCAAGTTCTGCCACAGGACCGCCATCCTGCCAGATATCCTCGCAAATAGCCACACCAATACGTGCGCCATCCACATCAAGCACCATGGACTTATCTCCAGGGCTGAAAATGCGGAATTCGTCAAACACACCGTAGTTGGGCAGGAAGTGCTTGTCATAGCCGGCCCAAACCACGCCATCATGCAATACAACAAGTCGATTACGCGGCTTAGACGTTTCACGATCCGTGCCGACCGTGCCAACCACCACAAACAGGTCGCCAAGCCCATCGGCAGCCAGTTCGGTGGCAAGCCAGTTGGCTTTGTTCCACGCGGCTTTGCGGAAGGTGGCCCGCAGGGCGAGGTCTTCGATGGGATATCCGGTCAATGTCATTTCCGGGAATACGACGACTTGCGCGCCTGTTGCGCGGCGCGGCGGACGTATCGCATGATCTTACCGGCGTTGGAGTCAAGATCTCCGACGCAGGTGTCGATTTGAGCGAGTGCGAAGCGAATGTCTGTCATAGCTGCCTAACCTACCGTTGATTTGTTGAACGTTTTATTTTCTTACGATCGCGAATTGAAAGTGGACCGCACGCGTGTCACGAAGTTCGTTGAGCACCGTCAGCGCCGCGTTGGCGTAGAATTCCACGCGGCCTGCAGTGATTCATCTAGACCGACGAAATGCGGGCTATGCCAATCGGGGCAGCCTTTCTCGCCATTGGAACCGATGAAGGCGAACACCGGCATGGTGACGGGCATGAAATCGCAGAAATCCTCCCCCGCCATCGAAGGATGGATTGGCTCGAGCTGCGCGTAGTCGCGCACGTTGTCAGCGACGATTTTGGATAGTTCCATGTCGGAGACGAGCGGATTCTGAAAGTCATCCCAGTCGATGTCTGTGGTAATGCCGTAGCCCGCGGCAATGGATTGGACCTGCTGCTTGAAGCGTTTCTCGACCAGTTCGCCGTCGGACTTATGGAAGTAGCGTACGGTTCCTTGGAAGCTGGCCTTGTCCGGCACGACATTCCACACGTGGCCGCCGTGCAGTTCGGTGATGGACAGCACGAGCGGATGGAATGGTGAGACATTGCGGCTGACGATGGTCTGCAAGGCAAGAATCATTGTGGCGAGCGCCTCGATAGGACCAGTGCCTTGTGTGGATATCCGGCATGTGAGCCGGCGGCATGCAGAGTGACGTGGAATTTCACGCAGCCGGCCATCATCGGGTCGGGGCCTACGGCGATCTGTCCGGGCGCGTAATTCGGATTGTTGTGGGCTCCGATGGCGGCGGATACGTCGGCGAGCAACCCCGCATCGACCATCGCTTTCGCGCCGAGACCGAGCTCCTCGGCAGGCTGGAACAGCAGTTTAATGGAGCCTTTGATGCGCTTGCGGCGTTTTGCGAGCCAGAATGCGGCTCCGAGCATGTAAGACATGTGCAGGTCGTGGCCGCAACCGTGCATCACACCGTCGTTGACGGACGAGAACGGCAGGCCAGTATCCTCTTGGATGGGCAGACCGTCGATATCGGCGCGCAATGCGATGCGCGGGCCTGGCTGCTCGCCGCGGATCAGGCCGACCACGCCGGTTTCAAGCGGGTTGTTGAGCACTTCGATGTCGTGCGCGCGTAGCAGTTTCTCGATATAGGCACTTGTCTCGTATTCCTTGAAACTGCGCTCGGGATGTGCGTGCAGATAATGACGGATCTCGATGATCTCCGGCGTGATCTCAATATGTTCGCTCATGGTTGACGATTGTAGGCGCAACCGGACGTTTTTCCTATTTTCGTGTTCGTTTTTCGTGCCGACAATGGCGTTTTCCGCAGTTTTTCCCCGTAAGCTGGATGACGTTTTGAACGGATTCACGGGGAGATCGGCATGTCATCGGACATCAAGGCTGCGTTTTTCGATATCGACGGCACTTTGACGAGTTTCGTCACGCATGTGGTGCCGCGATCCACCATCGACGCATTGCATGCGTTGCAGAAAAAAGACGTGAAGGTGTTCATCTGTTCGGGGCGCGCACCCTCCTATATGGGTGTGGTGCTTGACACCATTCCCGTCGAATTTGATGGCATTGTTGGCCTTAACGGCCAGTTCTGCACAACACGCGACGGCCTCGATTACCGTCATCCAATCGACCTGCACGATGTGGAGATCATCACCGACTGGCTGCAATCGCATACCGATGTCGTCGCCAATTACGCGGAAAGCAACTACGGGTATTTCAATCGCATCAACGCCGCTTTGGAATGTACGTGGAACAGCCTTGGCAAAACCGCGCCGAAAATCGACATATGTAATCCGCAGCAACGTATAGGAAACCATCGCACATTCCAGATCAGCCATATGTGGATAAGGCAACGGAAGCGGAAATCGCCGGCATGTGCGGCAACGTGCGCGGTGTGAGGTGGCATCCCGACTTCACCGACCTGATTCCTGCGGATGGCGGCAAGGCGGTCGGCATGCAGGTCGTGCTTGAGCATTTTGGTTGGTCGAGGGACAATGCGATCGCGTTCGGCGATGGCGGCAACGACGTGGATATGCTACGTTTCGCCGGCATAGGCGTGGCTATGGGCAACGCCACTGACGAACCGAAGACCGTAGCCGATTACGTCACCGACAGTGTCGACGATGCCGGAATCTCGAATGCATTGCATCATTTTGAAATTCTGTAGAAAAGGTTTTTAAGAGTTTTCTTGCGATTTTATAAGACGGTTTTCGCGAATTTCTGCGTTTTTCATGCCCTTTATAAGTATTTTCAATAAGTGAACGCCGTGTTGCCGTCGATGGTTCCTCTATATTGGTCAATCGTTGGGTCCGCCGCGTGGCAAACGGGCGGCCCGTATAGCGAATTGAGAGAGGAACTCAACCATGCGTAACAAGAAGCTTCTCGCGCGCTGCTCGCCGTCACCACGCTCGCGACCTTCGGTCTGGCCGGCTGCGGCGACTCTGGCTCCAACGGCGCCGCCTCCAAGGAGGATGACAAGACCATCACCGTGGCGGCCTCCCCGACCCCGCACGCGGAAATCCTAAACAAGGCCGTCAAGCCGCTCGTCGAGAAAGATGGTTATAAGCTCGAAGTCAAGGAGTTCACCGATTACGTTCAGCCGAACACCGCCACCGAGGATGGTGAAGTGGACGCCAACTATTTCCAGCACAAGCCGTACCTCGACAACTTCAACAAGGAGAAGGGCACGCATCTGGTGTCCGTGGAAGGTATCCACTTCGAGCCATTCGGCCTATACCCTGGCAAGACCAAGGATTTGCAGAATCTGCAGGATGGCGCCACCGTGGCCGTGCCGAACGACGCCACCAACGAGGCCCGTGCGCTTCTGCTGCTGCAGGATGCCGGTCTGATCAAGCTGAAGAATCCGAAGGACATCAACGCCACTCCGAAGGACGTCACCTCCAATCCGAAGAATCTGAAGTTCAAGAGCTTGAGGCCGCCGTGGTTCCGACCGTCATCAAGGATGTCGACATCGCGGCACTGAACGGAAACTACGCCATTCAAGCCGGCTTCGACCCGACCAAGGACACACTGGTCACCGAAAAGGCCGACGGCCTGGCCGCGAAAACCTACCAGAACATCCTCGTGGTGAAGGAAGGCAACGAGAACACCGCCAAGACCAAGGAGCTCAAGAAGGCTTTGAAGTCCGACGAGGTGCGCGACTACATCAACAAGAACTACAAGGGCGCTGTGGTGCCGGTCTTCTAAGACCCGCTTCGGCTGCAAGAATTCAATGCCGCAGGTATACTACCCTGCGGCATTCTTATTATGGAACATCAATAGGAACAGGACATTATGACGATTCAGATCGACCATCTGCACAAAAGCTATGGCAGTGGCGCCGAGGCGCATGAGGTGCTGCACGACATCAACCTGACCATCGATTCGGGTGAAGTCTTCGGCATCCTCGGCTCCTCCGGCGCGGGCAAGTCCACGTTGGTGCGCTGCATCAATCTGTTGGAACGTCCCACTTCCGGCAAAGTGCGCGTCGATGGTGAGGACATCACCGATGCGAAAGGCAAGGAGCTGGCGGACGTGCGTGCCGGAATCGGCATGATCTTCCAGAATTTCAGCCTGTTCCAGCAGCGCACCGTGCTGCGCAACGTCACGTTCCCACTGGAGCTCAACCATACGCCGAAAAACAAGCGCGAGGAGCGTGCCCGCTATCTGCTTGACCTGGTTGGATTGGCCGATCTGGCCGACCGTTATCCGAGCCAGCTGTCCGGCGGCCAACAGCAGCGCGTGGCCATCGCACGCGCGTTGGCCAACAATCCGTCCATCATGCTGTGCGACGAGGCCACCAGCGCACTCGACTCCACCACGACTGCGCAGATCCTTGACCTGCTGCGCCGCATCAACCGCGAGCTCAACGTGACGCTGGTCATCATCACGCATTCGTTGTCCGTGGCACGCAACATCTGCGACCGTGTGGCCATGATTGATGGCGGACGCATCGTGGAGATGGGCGATACGGAGGAATTGTTCTCCAATCCGCAAAGCGACATTCTGAAAACACTGATCACCGATGCGAAAGTGGAGAACCATCGCCATAAGCATGATTCCGCTTCGTCCGATGAGCAGACGGACTCGCCGACCAAGGAAGAGGTGAAGTGAAATGGGACAGATTATCTCGCAATTCATCGCCGATTATGGCGAACTGCTGGTCGAGGGAGTACGTGACACGATCATCATGACCGCGGTAGCGACGCTACTAGCGTATGTGATCGGCCTACCTGTGGGCGTACTGCTCATCACCTCAGCAAAGAAGGGCATCCGCCCGAATGCGACACTCAACACCGTGCTCGGCTGGATCGTGAACATCGTGCGTTCCGTACCATTCATCATTCTTCTGGTGGCCATCATCCCGTTGACCCGACTGATTGTCGGCACTTCGCTCGGCGTGCCGGGAGCCATCGTGCCGCTGGTCATCACCGCGGCGCCGTTCGTGGCACGCGTGGTGGAGCAGTCGCTCGCCGAAGTGGACGGAAGTCTGGTGGAGGCCGCGCAAAGCTTCGGTGCCAGCAATCTGCAGATCGTGTTCAAAGTGCTGCTGTTCGAAAGCCTGCCGTCGCTGGTGCGCGGCGCAGCACTGACGTTCATCACCCTGTTCGGCTTCTCCGCCATGGCCGGCACCGTCGGCGCAGGCGGTTTGGGCGATATCGCCATCCGCTACGGCTACCAGCGTTACCAGTACGACGTGATGACCGTGGCCGTGATTCTGTGCGTCATCCTCGTACAGATCGTGCAGACCATCGGCGACGTGGCGTCCGACCACATCGACCATCACGAGCGCTAAACCGACGCTTTCATGCTCCTATATGCAAGAATCGGGTCTGAATAATTGCGTTCGGATCCGATTCTTGTATGCGAAGACACTGCTACGTGGTGCGCTTACTTGTTGAGTTCAACAACTCAATCTATGATATAACCTGTTTTTACTCCGCATTTCCCCGACTCGATGGGAGATGATGGGATTCACGGCAAGGGCACTCTACCATGCACCGAAATTCAAGTCAGAAACCAATCAGTATCCGGCTTTAATGGCGGTGATGGTCAGCTCGCCACGGTTCGTGTACCCGAGCGCCGTGAAAAACTCGGATATGCAGGGGCGCACAGTGGTCTCGCTCGGTCCGAGCCGTTTGGCGATATCTTGTTTAGTGGCGCCTAGACAAGAAGGAACAATCCCACTGCCATGTCAGGTATGGTAATCTCACAACACCGTATAACCTCGAACCATCCAGAACATCGATAAACTACTTCAAAGACAAAAGAGGCGCGGCACGATTGCAGGGGCATTGATGACAGGAACACTACCAAAACAGCATAAAGCGGCGCGCATTATCGAGCATATCGTCCTTGTACTCGCACTGGTCTGGGCCGGCGGCTGTACCCTCATATGGACGCAAATAGACATGCCCCACAGCATCGTGAACACGACATCCTCTGACGGCACCTGCGAAGTGGCCATCGGCGAACTAGGCTCGCCCATGTTCTTCGGCCCAAGCACCATCACGATCAAAGTCTCCTGGGACACCGATTCCAACATCATCGGAGCCGAGAACGTCACAGAAATCAAGACGGACCTGCACAACGACGGCAAATCATTGGACTCGGACAACTTCACCGTAACCTGGCACGGCAACATCCCAACCGTCACCACCCATGGCGAGGAACAGTCGGACCAGAGCTACACGTTCAACTGGAAATAACCACCCCGGACATCGCGCCTCTCCGAGAATAGTCCTCACGGCCGAGCAGATCCCACAGGGGCATAAACATGAAAATCATGACTACCATCATCATGCGCGCCTCCGATGATAATCGTGGTCAGCTGTTTTTGGCCTTATTCCAAGGTTTTCAATTTTTGGGAAACCTGCCGATCAGTCTCGTCTTCCACGAGGCACCTACAGGCACCCAAAAAATAATCCGGGAACGTTCCACCACCCTGCCGGCGCTCAGCGTCTTCGCCGACCGGCACGGAAAAGTGCAATACCCCCTGTCGTTTCATGATGTTCCGCCTGGGTGGTGCCCAGAAGCATTCGCCCGGCAGCACGTCTCCATGGCGGACAATAGACAGAACGATACGCGGCCCATACAACCGTCCCAGCCGCCAATGGCACCCCGAATCCCACAGGCCTATTGCAGACAGCCCAGATCAGCTGGCTCATAGTCCAAAGCCGCCTGCGACGCCACCGTCCCAATGGCAGGAACGGTCAGCTGCGCAGTATGATTTCCGCCCTGTCGGCCAGTTCCCGTTCGCGCACGCCCATAGCAGACAGGATCGCTTGTCTCCGCGACGGCATGGCGGAGGTCGCCCGTGCGACCAATGCGGAGAAGCGACCGAACAATTCCAAGTAATCGTCCTTGTCAAGCAAATAGCCAAGATCACCGATGGCCTGGTACACGTTCTCGTTAGCGCGCCCATCGTACCGGGCACAATAGCAGCGCTCGTCATGCGCGCACAGGTTGCGGTAGAACACCAGTCTGTTGAAGATGCTGTCCAACCGCTTGATGGTGATGCGCCGCGGCCCGTCGTGCGTGTCCGCATACAAACCGGTGAAACTTTCGGCGACCGCCAATCGGACGGCCGGGGACTGGACTTGGAAGAACCATACCGTCTGGCCGAAAGAAAGATCGTTGGCCAGCACCCACAACGGGACCTGGCCGTTGTGGTCTTCCATGCAATGGCGGATATACGCCTTGCCGCCATAGTCGCCCCTGTTGCGCGGGTTGCCGTCCAACTCAAGTATCCGCTTGAAGACCTTGTCGATCAACGCCACGGCGCTCGGACGGCGCCTGGAATCATAATAGTCGGGATTGAGATACGGGTTGACCTCGTCGGGGTGCAGCCTGGTGAACTCATGCGCGCATACTGCCTTGAGCGCGGCCTCCGCCCGTGTGATGGCGGAAAACAACAGTTCACGCAACTCACCGGTCGAACAGGAACAGGGCGTACAGATCATCGAAACGCGCGCCCGTCCCGTACCGGTCATCACCAGCGGTCAGGCATGCCTTTCAGTCGAGGAACAAATCCTTGTAGCCATTGACGATCGGATAATAGCCCTCGCGCCTGAGCACATGACCCGCACCGGCATCGACAGCCATGCCACGGGAGCGCAAAATGCGCAGCTGTTCGTCCACACTCCTGTAGGGCTTGCGCAACGACATGAATTCAACCTCCCCCAATCCGGCGATGAAAGCACTGAGGCCACCCCGCATCCACGGGATGGCCTCAGCGAACCGAACGAAGTCCAGCTTATTTCGCTGTTACAGAATAGCGCCGATCCCCCGCGAATGCAACCCAGCCGGACGTCGAATGAGATGAAACCTCCATATCATTATTCCAAAGGCACACGCCGATCTATCAAGCCACCACCAGAAAAGCCCAAACGCCTCCAAAAAGAGACGACGCACGCCTCCACGAGACTGAATTGCGCCCCGTTTGTTGGACGTTGTTAATTAGGATACAGCCCTAGACCGCGAGACATGCTCCGGAACTCCTCCGGGGGTGTGTCCCTCGAGTCGTATCTGGCGCCGTCTGGTGTTCCAATGGATGATGTAGGCGTCCAGTTCGAGTTTGAACTGTTCGTACGAGTCGAACTCCCGGCCTCGGTAGAACTCGTCCTTCAAATGGCCGAACACCTGCTCGGTGGCGGCGTTGTCCAGGCAGTTGCCCTTGCGGCTCATGGACTGGCGGATGCCGAGGCGTTCGAGCTCGTCCCGCCACCATTGGTGCTGGTACCGCCATCCCATGTCCGAGTGCAGGATCGGCTCCGCGCCGGCGGGCAGGCGCTTCTGCCGCCCGAGGTCCGGACTGCGGCTCACGTCCCGGGCGACGATCTCCTTGCTGGCCATGTCGTACACGGGAGCGAGGTACGCCTTGGAGCCGGCGACCTTGAACTCGGTGACGTCGGTGCCGAGCTTGGAGAACGGACGGGCCGCGTCGAAGTCGCGTTCGAGCAGGTTATGCACGTGATCGCCCGTCTCGCCCCTGTACGAGCCGTACCTCCTCCACGGGTTCCTGGAGCGGATGGCGCATCTCAGTCCCATGCGCCGCATGACCCCGAGCACGCTCTTGGCCGACACTCGTTGCCCGAACTCGTGGACCAGACACATGCGCACCTGTCGGTGGCCGCACCCGTTCGGCGTGCGTCCCCAGATCTCGCCGACCAATGGCTCGAGATCGGCCCGCGTCACACGTTCCGGATGCGACAGCTGATAGAAGTACGTGGATCTGGCCAGTCCCGCTATCCTCAGGAGGTGGTCGAGCCGGTGTCCCCGCCCTGCGAGCAGTCGGACGACGGCGCTTCGCTCGCGCCGCGTGACTTGGACGCCCGCAGGGCCCGGAGTTTTTCCAGGTACGTGACCTTCGCCTTCAGATAGGCGACCTGTTCGGCGAGCTCCTGCTCGCGCGTCGGTTCGGGCTTCGGTTTGGATTTCGAGCCTCTGGGCCTGCCCTTGGGCCTCGGCCCGAGCGCCTCCGGACCTCCGGCCCGGTACTCGCGGCACCAGCGTTCCAGGGGTGTGACGCTCGCGATCCCGTGCATGGCCATGACCTCCGCCTTGGTCAGACCGTTCTCGACGTGGTCGCGCGCCGCGGCGACCTTCGTCTCCCCCACGTATACCGTATAGTCAGGAACGCTTTTATACCTGTTCTTATCTTCCGTATGAACCACATACACCGTTGGATAATGAAGACGCGTTCTCTCGGACATCGATACCCCCTTTTATCACTATCTCGCTTATGTATGGCAGATACACCTCGGAAAAGCGTACTTAAGGGGGTATGAGAACAGCTGTCATGACAACCTGACCTGCCATATATAAGCGAGATGTCTCAGGATAAAGCACGGAATCTACCATACGTAAGCGGGATAACCAAGCTTAAGCGCTCGTACGACACATTTTTGTGCACAAGACATCCCTCCGCAAGCGTCATCCGACCGCCTGGTGGCACGTTTCATATGCACAGAGAAAACACAGCCCGCAAACACCACACTCGAAGCATGACGCCAGTGGCTTTAAGGTAGAACCACGCCGATTCTGCTTGCTGATTAAGGTAGGCGATACGGGCTTTCTCTGGCATTCGTTGTCGACGGAAGCCCATTTGGCGGATCGCATGTTCCTCCTTTTCGGGTATGGAGGGAGTGTTCGGGCACTGGAGTGAGCATAACGTAATCATGAGAGAGCAGACAAAATAACTACGGCAGCTTCGATCTTGCGCGTTCCGCCCCTCTCGGTCTTCCTTCGGCGCATCTCTACGAAGTGCTTGACGGTAATTTCTTCCAAGGTGAAATCAGCTAGTGGGGCAAGTGTTTCTGTATCTGTGCATTCTTGGACCATCCGTGTTCATGATCAGTCTCGGGTCGAATCTGGTCTTCTCCGACGCAACCCTCGCAAGATTGTAAAACGAGGCTGCACCACGCTCATCGCTTTTCTTCTGTTGAATATCGTGCGCGATGGGATTCCCGATGTAGTCGTTGCATTGACTGGCCACCCCAGTACTCTCGACACGTTTGGATACGATATTTTTGCGTCCGATATTCTGGGATTTGCGGGTTTCGTATTCCTGTTTTTTCGCACTTGTCAAACATTTTCACATTGCTTCATTGGCTACGCCGCTGATTTCGTTATGCATGTTGACGGTTAACGATCTGATTCCGCCATTGCACAATGTCCATTGGACTTTACGTGCAGAAGCGGCTTGTCGCACGCGCTTCTAAAGCCTGATTTCGCATGCGCACATCCGCAAAGTCACGCAAATACTAGTTAACGCAATACTATTTGGTGGATTTTGTTCCCGATGTTTTTCGTATAGCACCCTAGGTCAACCCTTTTTGGTATTTTTTCATTGGATATGCCATACGATGGGATATCTTTTCGGAGTATACGAGATTAGGGAAAATATGGTCAACCACCATAAAATGATTAATGCTGCAATCGCAACGCTTGCGACTTGCGCCATGTTGCTGCCGGTAGTAGGCAGCGCCAATGCTAATGAATCCTCGAATACCGCCGTACTTGGTGCCGGCTATACGGCCACCAAGATTTCGCACCCCAATGCAGGCTGGGCGAAGATGACGGTATCGTAAACGTTTTGAACGGTGAATCCATTGATGATCTCACGCAGGGTTTGCCCGAGCGTGGTCAGAACTATTCATGGGCTTCGGCCGGCTACGGCGACTGAATGTATGTGGGCACCTGCTATTCCGCAATGGGTTCCACGCTGAAATACATGGCTAACACCATGGGCGCCAAGTATGCCAGCATCAAGGCCGCTTTGGATGTTGCGTTCAACGGCGAGCTGTTCCTCGACAATGGCGAGAACCACAGCTTGCTGCTCAAGATCAACGTCAAGACCGGTGAAGTGAAGATCATCGTCAATGCGATTGGCGGAGAGCATGCGGTCAACGGCTATCGTGCAGCCGTTGAATTCCATGACAAGCTGTACTTTGCTGCCGCCGCAAAGGGTCAGCCGTACCTGCTGGAAGTTGATCCGAACAGTGGTGATGCCACTGAAATCGTGTATCGTTCCGCTGCCATGACCACTGGTCTGAAGAAGGGCTACACTGCTGGTATCCGTGGTTTGACCGTGGTCAACAATCAGCTCATCGCCAGCATGATCACCGACAACGGTGCCGCTATCGTGGCTTCCTCCAACCCGTCAGCAGGTCAGGATTCTTTCGCCACCATCGCCACTCAGGATAAGGGCTTGTACAACTATCCGGCATGTGCTGTGACCGACAACGTGTTCGGTGGCTGCGTATGGGATATGGTCGGATTCAAGGGCAACTTGTATGTCACCGTGGTGACCGGCAAGGGCAAAAACACCAAGCAGTCCTTCGCTTTGCTCCGTGGCACGCAGGATGAGAGCACCGGCAAGTGGACCTTCAAGCCGCTGGTCGGCGATCCGGCAGACGGCGCCAAGTACGAGTGGGGCTTCGGAGCGAGTCGTTCCGGCGCAGCCAACATGGTGGTATACAAGGGCCACCTGTACATCGGCGGCTACAACGATCCGATGAACGCTTTGGAGAAGGCCATACAGATGGATTTCTCCGATCTGTACAAGGATCTGGAGAGCCCGGTCAACCTGTGGCGTATGGACGTTGACGAAGACGGCAACGAAAACTTCGAAATGCTCGCCGGCGAAGCCAACAACAAGTACTTCGGCGATTCCAAAGGCACCATCGATGGCAATACCATGCTGTCCGGCTTGGGCGACAGCGACGAGCAGAGCCGTCACCTGAACCAGTATGTGTGGCGTATGCAGTCCTACAACGGCAAGCTGTACGTCGGCACCTTCGACATCAGTGATCTTGCATACCCGGCAACCCAGTTCGCCAACGGCGACATTCTGAAGCGTACTCCGGAAGAGTGGAAGAAGCAGATCGAATACATCAAGATCTTCTTCGACTCTCTGAAGAAGAATGACCAGAACGGCACTTCCGGTACTATCGGCACGGACTCTCAGGAAGCTCCAAGCCTTCCGAGTCCGAATCTCAGGAAACCACCAAGCCGAGCGATGATGACATCATGCCGTTGAACGAAGGTGAAGCATCTGAGAGCGATCAAGCTGCACAGGCAGTTGAAGAAGCCGGCAAGACCGACGAAGTGGCCGCTGACGTGGCTACCATGCAGCAGCTGCTGGAGGACATGGGCGCTGATCTCAACTCCAAGCAGACCGACGTGGTCTCCCCTGACGGTGTCGCTCCGCAGGCCGCTGAAACCTACACGCTCGACGATCGTTACCAGTTCCTCGCATCCCTGCAGCGGCTGCTCGACCTGTACAACAAGAACAAGCAGTATCTGCCGGAATTCATTACCAACGAGCTCGACAAGTGGCTTACCGAAGAGAATCTGGAGAACTTCATCGACTTCGTGGGCGTGCTCAGCTACCTGCATTACTCCAACGATGAGACTCGTGGCTTTGACCTGATCGTCTCCTCCGATGGCACGAACTTCCAGACCATCAGCCGTAACGGTTTCGGAGATAACAACAACCACGGTCTACGCGTGTTCGCCGTCACCGATTCCGGTCTGGCAATTGGCACCGCAAACCCGTACCATGGCACTCAGGTGTGGCTGCTGAATGATGGTGAAATCAAGAATGCTGAGCTGACGAATGGCGATGCATTCGACTACGACAAGTATGATAGCGATAAGAAGAGCGCCAACGCCAACGGTCTGACCGTTGGCATCAACCCCAATGGCAATACCGTGGAAGACGTGCAGTACGACTACCAGTCACTGACCGCCGGCACGGATTACACCGTGGCCGATGACGGTTCCATCGTGTTGAGCAGCGCATTCCTCAATGGTCGCGAAACCGGCAGCACCGGTTCTGTGGTGGTGTTCTACAACCAGGGTGCACGCGTGCGTTTCACTGTGACTATCAAGGACAGCACTCCGAACGCACCGAAGAAGGATGATGACAAGCAGAATACGAAGCCTGCCGCACACAAGAAGGCAAACACTGCCAACACCGGTTCCAACGTAATCGGCGTTGTTGTGGTGGTCGCTGTTCTGGTTGTCGCAGCAGGGGCATTGTTCGTGTTCAAGCGCAAGCGTTCCTGAATTGCCAGAGCCTGTTCTTAGGACTCATTCCTAAGTTCGTCCGCAAATAACAATCCCGCATGATCCGGTTCGCCGGAATCATGCGGGATTTTTATTTTGCAGAGATCGCCTATCTCACGTCATGTCAAACTGCTATCACAAGCTGATTTCAATGTGCGATATGCAACCATGTGGAAGTTCCGATACGGAAACCATTGAAAATGGCACGCAATCCTACAAATAACAGATTCACGGCAAGCCACAGCAACGCCATACGCAGCGCGGAAGACGCCTGCATCGCATCGCATATCCAACCAATCACAGCAAGACAGGGCACATATATTGCAGCCGTCGCCGTACACGTCAATGCAAGATACCGGTAATCCCCTGCCCCAATCAGAATGCCATCAACAGCCCACATCCAACCAGCCAACGGCAATGTCACGCCAACAACCACCATACCGACAGTGAGCAAATGCTGGATCTCAATCGACTGAGAAAACAGCGGGGACGCACACCATCCGGCAATCATCAAACCAATACCGATTACCGTTCCTCCGCATAATCCTGCCCTGCCAGCGATTCTCGTCAAACGCATGGCTTCATCCTCTTGACGGGCACCAATCTGCGCGGCAACCAACGTCTGACCGGCAATACCAATGGCATCAAGCATGTTCAACACGAAATTCCAACTGGAATTCACCACCTGATACGCAGCCAACACTTCCACGCCCATATGCGTAGCCAGCACCACATTCGCCACCAGGCATGCGCGCAACGCAAGCGTGCGCAAGAACAACACCGCACCATCGCCAGCACTGTTCAACACTCCTGACAAACGCGGCCGTAAACGGGCACCTTCCGCACGAGTCCACAACACAGCAGGAACAATCAGCACTACCGCCATAAACCATTGCGAAATCAGGGTGGCCACTCCAGACCCAAACACACCCCAACCGAATCCGAGAATAAACAGCAGATCCAGCAACGTATTGAGTATCGCACCCAGCGTAGCAGCTACCAACGTGATGCGAACCTTCTGCAGTCCGCGGAAAATACCGTTGGCCGCATACACCAGCAACATGCCGGGAATACCGAACACCACGGCACGCACGTAGTCAACCGCGTTATGCAACACACTCCCTTGGGCTCCCATGGCCATGCACAACGAGCGTGCAATAACGAACAGCGCCACAGACACCACCACGCCAATGATTCCAGCCAGCCACAGACCATCAACGCCTGCTTCCAAGCCTTCTCTTCGTTTGCCAGCGCCCAAAAGACGCCCCACCTGCGATGTGGTGCTATACGCAAGGAACACACATAGCCCCACTACAGTGAGCACAATGGTTGACCCGACCGACAGACCGGCGAGCGCCTGCCCGCCAATATGTCCGACGATGGCGGTGTCGATGAGCACGAATGCTGGTTCGGCGATAAGTTGCCCGAACGTTGGTATGGCCAGTGTGAGAATGGTGCTGATGGTGGTGCATGATGCGTTGTTTGCGGTATCTGTTTCGTGAGTATTCTGCGAAGTTGATGTGGTCATAATCGTAAGCGTCTGGCGTGTTGGGGACTACATGTGCAGTGTAAGGTCACGTGTTTCACCATTGCCGTTGATTGCTCAGATTATGACTATGCCTGTTTTGCGCTATTTGAGAATGTCGTTGAAGGTTTTCGCTGATTGTCTGCATAAAGGTAGAGGGCATATAATTCCCGAACCGCTCGTGACGCATAGTCCAAGCTCCTGCGAGACCCATTCGACCCCATCCAAACCCTAGTGGATTCCCGAATCCGCCTTCGCAGTAATACTTCATGTGACCGTCGAACTTAGCCCCGAACGCGTCAATGGGCTACCGCCTGGTCTCAAGCCCATGAGACACTAGGAACCATGACTACAGTTATCATGCGCACCTCCGAAGGTGACATGCGCGTGATGCTTCTTCTTTGGGATGCGACATCAGGAAACAGATCACTGAAGATCGTTGAGATTCCAGTCAAAACCGCTCCAAGGACGCTGAACAATCCCGATTTTCCCGAAAAATAGAATCCCCGAGGCCGCAGGGTGTCACCTTATCCAAAATCTCCGGCATAGGCAATTATTCTTTTTTTCTAATGGTTTCCAGGAAATAGAGAAAGACAAAATGACCGATGTCCAACGGAGACAGGAAAAGACGAAAATGGGGATGCGTCGTCGCCTGCAAAGACGCGGACGGAAGGATCGTCTCCTGGCAGGCCCGATACCAGAGTCCCGTCAATCCCAGGCAAAGAATCTACCGCCGATTCGGATTGGAATTCCAGACCGAGGCGTACCGCTGGCTCGACGAGGAGCACGCGC
>ENA-OQEX01000236-OQEX01000236.1-human-gut-metagenome-genome-assembly--contig:-NODE-236-length-32093-cov-3.916098_pt1 | contig 32093 bp, 39 predicted proteins | sample MGYA00242802_ERZ504649 | MGnify/ENA primary metagenome ERZ504649 (study PRJEB26092, sample SAMD00036194) | human gut metagenome | host: Homo sapiens | study: EMG produced TPA metagenomics assembly of...
CCAGGAAGAGCCTGCCCGACTGGGCATGGTATCGGTTTCCCGTCTTGCATCTGCGCCGCACTTCGGCATTGCAGTTGACAAAGGATTCGATCTTTGCCAGCGGGCTTTCGCCGTCCTTGCCGGGTTCGAAGTTTTCTACCGGCGGCAGGCGCAGCGGCAGCTGGTCATAAGGCACCGGCACCATGCCGCACTTCGGCAGTATACAATCGGGATCGGCTCGCCCCAATAGCGCTGACGGTTGAACGCCCAGTCCTTCATCTTGTACTGTACGCCCTTTTCGCCGCAGCCCTTTTCTGCCAGCACTTCCAGCATCTTTTCGATGGCATCCTTTTTGTTGGAGATGCCGTTGAGAATACCGGAGTTCACCATTTCGCCGTCGCCGGTATATGCCTCCTTGGAGATGTCTCCGCCCTTGATAACTTCGATGATATCAATGCCGAACTTCTTGGCGAAGTCATAGTCACGGGTATCGTGTGCCGGCACAGCCATGATCGCACCAGTGCCATAGCCCATCATAACATAGTCAGAAATATAAATCGGGATCTCCTTGCCGGTGATGGGGTTGATGCCGGTGAGACCTTCGATCTTCACGCCGGTCTTGTCCTTGACCAGCTGTGTCCGCTCGAACTCGCTCTTCTTGGCGCATTCTGCCTTGTACGCATCCAGGTCAGCAATGTTGGCGATGCTGTCACGATACTTCTGGATGATCGGATGCTCCGGCGCAATGACCATGAAGGTCACGCCGTACAGGGTATCCGGGCGTGTGGTATAGATGCGCAGCTTTTCGTCTGCGTGTTCCTTGATGGAGAAGTTGACAAACGCACCGGTGGACTTGCCGATCCAGTTCTGCTGCTGGAGCTTGACGTTGGGCAGATAGTCTACCTCTTCCAGTCCCTGGAGCAGCTTGTCTGCGTATTCTGTGATGCGCAGATACCAGACCTCCTTGGTCTTCTGGACGATCTCGCTGTGGCAGATGTCACACTTTCCGCCCTGGGAATCCTCGTTGGACAGAACCACCTTACAGCTGGGGCAGTAGTTGACCAGGGTCTTGTCCCGGAAAGCCAGTCCCTTTTCGAACATCTTGAGGAAGATCCACTGTGTCCACTTGTAGTACTGCTCATCGGTGGTATCGATCACTCTCGACCAGTCGAAAGAAAAACCGACACGCTTGAGCTGTCCGGTGAATTTTACAATATTGTCGTCCGTCACCTTACGGGGATGCACGCCGGTCTTGATGGCGGTGTTCTCAGTCGGCAGACCGTAGGCATCAAAACCGATGGGGAACAGTACATTATAGCCCTGCATCCGGCGCTTGCGGCTGACAACTTCCAGACCGGAATACGCCTTGATGTGTCCTACGTGCATACCGTGACCGGAGGGATACGGGAATTCTACCAGCGCATAGAACTTCGGCTTGGTGTGGTCTTCCTTGGCACGGAACGAACCGTGTTCTTCCCAGTACTTCTGCCACTTTGGTTCGACAGAGGCAAAATCATATTTGTTGCTCATGTATTTATCATTCCTTTAATTATAATTTACTCAACATACTTCCAAGGCTGTGACGCCGTTTCCCTCAATTTTTCTTCGATACTGTCACAGCTCCATGTTTCATTCAGGTCAAACCGGCATCTTACACGAACACGACTGTCCTCTCCCTCAATTTCCCGTCCGGCATGGTAAAACTTCACATAAATTGCGTATGTGGTCTGATGCGCATTGTCCGGTTCGGTACTCAGATGAGAAAACGGCGACGTATCCCAAAAATCACAGTAAAGTGCGTAGATCTCTTCTGCTGTTTCAGAAAAGCTGTCCGACGTCATATCAAAAGAGGGATTCCCCTCAATAAAATCAAAGTCAAGATGTTCACTCTCCTGCGGTGTCCCGAATGCCATGACAAATTCTTCTGTTACCATCGTATTGATTTGATGCTCCTGACAAAAAGCCGCCCAGGCAGCTGTCTTATAATTCTCACGCACACTTTTGTGCGGAAAATGCCAGATTGGCAGCAAACCATCCCAACGGCCCTTTGACCAACCGGATATGACAATAAATACCACATCTGGATTTTCTTTCGGTGAAACCGTATAAAAAGTATAGATTCCGCTGTCTGTCTTTTGAATATGGCTATCACAAATCGTAAACGCTTCCCCATATTCATCTTGTAGCTGACGCATTATCTGCCATCTGCCGTCCGGTAAAAGAAATTTGACAAGCACTGCGATCCAAAAGACAAGAACCACAAAAAGTATTCGCCATTCCGTCTTTGACTTTTTCGGTTTCCCGCTGTTATTTACCAAAAAACGCCCTAACATTCTTTTCAAATACCAACACTGCAGCAGCGCCCAGATCCAGCAGACCCTCCAGGAGGTAGATCCACTGGCTGCCCAGATTGCTGAGGTTTGCGCCAATGTGGGTCAGAAACATGATCGCCAGGAAAACGGCGACAATGTAGTTGATGTACGGCACACGATTCAGCATCAGCACCAGCGCAACCACGCCGACGATCAGCATGATGATGTTGGAGACGCTGAATCCCAGGATCAGATTCAGAACGCCCTTTAGAATCAGATAAAGCCCGATGCCAAATACCCATTTTTTACCCATGGTTTCCATACGGCAGGATCCTTTCTTCTATCGTTATTTCTAAAATCCAATCGCCGAAGGCGGCATTAGATTTTTTTGATGCAGCTATTTTTCTAAAAAAATGCTGCCGAGGTCCAGGGCGAGAAGCCCTGGTCGCTGTCCGCAGACAGCGAAACTCTCTGCGCCATACTTTTGGCGCAACGGAGAAAAGGGTGAGAAAATCGACAGATTTCGAGGGGAAACGAACACGACCGTTTCCCCTGGCTGCCCTTTTGAAAAAGCTTACCCTTGAATGCCCCAGTGGGGCATTTTCAACGCTCTAAACGCAATCCGACACTCAGTCCGGCTTGACCCACTGCGAAATATCCACCGGCTCTGCATCTGCCCAGAGGCGTTCCAGCTGGTAGAATTCCCGGGCATCCTTACAGAACACGTGAACGATCACGTCGGCATAGTCCAGCACGACCCAGTTCGAGCCGTTGCCTCTGCCCTCACGGTGCATCGGCTCTACGCCTTTCTCTGACATCTGATACTCGACCTCATCCGCCAGCGTCCGGGTATGTGTGGTACTCGTACCGTTGGCAATGATGAAGTAGTCGCCCAGAATGGTCAGATCCTGCACACGAAGTACCTGGATATCCTCTGCACGCTTGCTGTCCAGTGCCTTTACAATAACTTCCAAAATTTCCTGCTGCGTCATAGTTGTTCCTTTCTCAAAGCCTGCCCGATGACAAAGCACGCTCTTATTTACTGGGCGCCGTCATTGCTGTCGCCCTTGCTGATATCGTTCAGATTTTCCTGGGTGTCGTCATAGTCTCTCGCCAGATATTCGCCCTCCGGCACAAGCTCCACGATGGCGCTTTCCTCCGGATAGATCTCGTTCTGGTACGGACGGAAATGGCCGTTCAGCAGGTCGATGGTTGCCGATTTGTGAATCGAATACACCGACTGCGCAGAGCCGTCGCCCGGATAATAGGTCGCACCCTCACCCGGCACCATAAAGACATTGACGTTGTCCATAGTCAGCCGCTGGGAGGCAAAGTCTGCCACCATGCTGATCTGTTCCAGAGAGAGGTCTGTTGCGATCCACTGGTTCTTGTAGATCTTCTGCATCGCACTCATCAGTTCCGTCTGGCTCATGTTCAGCATTTTTCCATAGCTGCCGCCAGGAAGATACGCTGCGCTTTCACACGTCCGATGTCGCCCTCGGCATAGCCGTGGCGGAAACGCACGAACCACTCCGACTGCTGTCCGTTCAGCGTCTGCTCACCGGCAGGCAGCACCTTGTCTGCCTCATAGGTGATCTGCTCCGGCAGTGTGATGGGAATGCCGCCTACAGAATCTACAATATTGGCGATATCCACACAGTTCAGCTTCACATAGGCATCCACATAGATGCAGAAATTTTCCCGGATGGCATCCACTACACGCTGGATGGGCGTAACGCCGGTCTCCTGCCCGCTGTGATAAATGCTGTTGAACTTCGTCGTGGAATAGGACGCATAGTCCGGCATATAGGAGTCACGGGGAATCTGGAGAATGTTCATGGAGCCGGCGATCAGATCGAACTGGAGTATCCAGTCTACGTCAGACAGCTCGCCGCTCTCGTCCATGCCCAGGAACAGGATAGTATACTGTCCCTCGATGGTCTGTTCCAGATCCAAACCATCGTTCAAATTGGAATCCAGATCGCTTTTCAGATTCAGCGCCGAGTCATTGGAATCCACCTTTGTCAGCGTACCCTCTTTTTCCACCAGCGGCTGCCACAATTTCCAGTACTTCATAATGGAGACCTGCTGTGTGGTAATGGTATTTCCGTCAACTTTCTTAAAATTGATGATCGGTGCATTGAACACCATGAGCAGAATCAGCACCACGCTGATGACAATGCCTGCCACCATTGTGATAATATCCCGTGGGCTGTTCATTTTCCGCTTTTTGGGTGCATAGTATCCGTATTCATCCGAGTGGTTTTTTCTGCTCATCTGCAATAATCATCCTTCCTGCCGGTGCAGCTTGTTCAAAATTTCGTTGTATGCCTCTACGGTGTGGTGCGGGATCAGTGCATCCCGGCGCACCAGTTTCATCAGAGAATATTTCAGTGCATAGCCCATGCCTTCATCCAAACTTTCCAGCGCCTTTTTCCGCATGGTCTCCACGTCCGGATAGTCCCGTTCCACGGAGATCATATCTGCCAGATAGACGATCTTTTCCAGGTCGGACATTCCTGCTCTTGCGATGGTGTGATACCGCACCGCCGAAAGCACATCCATATCCATCACGCCGAATTTTGTCCGCAGCAGCTCCGCTCCGGCGATGCCGTGCCAGACCTTGAACGCACTGCGTTCCTCTGCACAGACGTCCATTGCAGACTGCATCATCAGCGTGTACTGCACATCCTCCGGCTCTTCCTTGCAGATGTCATGCACCAGCCCGGCAAACCGAGCCTTTTCCACATCCGGATAGCCGAATTTTTTCGCCAGCATCACACTGGCATCCGATACATTCTTCGAATGGGTATACCGTTTCTGAGAGAGATGTTCTTTCAGATATTCGTCATATTTTTCCAGCTGTTCCATGTATAAAAGCAGACTCCTTTCTTCGGAATCTGTCTGGGGTTCGTTTCCAGCAGATCACACAAACCGCCCGTCCGAAATCCCGGACGAACCTCTAGGCAACACCGCACAAAGCTTGTGCGTAAGATGCGAAGCCGGATTTCGGCAGATTGCATAGAAATTTCGCAGGCATACTGTCGTATGGCAAGGAATTTCTGGGCAATATGACGAAAATCAGCAAGCAGATTGCGTGCAAAGCCGTCAGGCGGGCTTTGTGCGGTGTTGCCTCTAGTCGTATAAATTATGAGATACTATATATTGTACTACTTTTTGCGGTAAATAGCAAGAAAAATCTGTGTGATTTTTTCGGTTTTCACGAATTTTTGTAGAAGATACGGTATAGACCGGAACATCACACAAAAAATTTTGCCATATTGCAATAAAAACGCCTGCTGCCGCCGCAGCTGTTCCAGATCTCCCGTCATGCGGGAAACCACGCCCAGCGCAGCCATTTCCAGGATCTCCTGCCAGCAGTGCCACCGGGTGAATGAGAGAAACATATCGCTGCCCACCAGCAGCACCAGTTCCGCCTCTGGATACCGCTCCCGGAACAGCCGGACGGTATCCACCGTATAGCTGACCCCGGAGCGTTCCAGCTCGCAGCTGTCCACCTCACAAAAGGACAGCGTTTCTGCGGCAAGCCGGCACATCGCCAGACGGTCCGCCCCGGACGCCATGCCCGGCGCATCCTGTTTGAACGGCGAGACATTTGCCGGGATCAGCACGACCTTGTCCAGTCCCAGCCCTTCCTTTGCTGCTTTCGCCAGGTGAAGATGCCCGTTGTGGATGGGGTTAAAGCTGCCGCCGAACAGTCCGATGCGCTGCATCAGAACTTTACCACCGGCTCTTTGGGATTGCGCTTGAACAGGACGAGACGATTGCCGATGACCTGTACCACTTCTGACTCCGTCTTTTCCGCCAGCTCCTGCGCCGCCTCTCTGGCATCCAGAGGGCAGTTGTCCAGTACGTGCATTTTGATCAGTTCCCGCTTGCGCAGGGCATCGCTGACCTGCTGTACCAGCGTATCGCTGATGCCGCCTTTTCCCACCTGGAAAATGGTTTCGTATGTGCTGGCGATGCCACGCAGGGTCGCCCGTTGTTTGCTTGTCAACATAAAAAGTTCTCCTTTTATTTCTCTTCAAAAAATGCTTTCAGCTGTTCCAGCGCTCTTCCCCGGTGCTGATCCGGTTCTTTTCCGCCTCTGTCATTTCTGCCATGGACTTTCCGTCCACATAGAACAGCGGATCATAGCCGAACCCGTTTTCTCCTCTGGGTGCTGTGCCGATCACGCCCTCACAGACACCGGAAAACACCTTTTCCGTGCCGTTGGCATCCAGATAGCAGAGCGAGCAGACAAACCGTGCCGTGCGCTTTTCTGCGGGGATGCCGTCCAGTTCGTGCAGCAGCTTGGCGTTGCGGTCCGCATCCGTTGCGCCCTCTCCGGCGAATCGGTGGGAATACACGCCCGGCGCTCCGTCCAGAGCGTCCACCATCAGACCGCTGTCATCGGCGATGACCGGACAGTGCATTGCCGCATAGACCGCCTTTGCCTTTATCGCTGCATTTTCTGCGAATGTGGTTCCTGTCTCTTCCACGTCCTGGAAAAAGCCTGCCTCACGCTGAGAGACAACTTCCAGCCCGAATGGTTCCAGGATTGCCCGGAACTCCCGGAGCTTTCCGGCATTGTTGGATGCAATAATGATTTTTTCCATGGTCATTCCTCCGTCGGTTCAAACAGGGCACGGACAAAGTCCTGTGCGTGGAACGGCTGAAGATCGTCGATCTTTTCGCCCACACCCACCAGCTTTACCGGAATGCCCAGCTCATTGCGAATGGATACGATGATACCGCCCTTTGCAGTACCATCCAGCTTTGTCAGCACGATGCCGGAAATATCTGCCACTTCCTGGAACAGTCTCGCCTGGTTCACGGCGTTCTGTCCGGTGGTTGCGTCCAGCACCAGCAGAATTTCCCGATGGCATCCCTCTGCTCTCGTCTCAATGATGCGGTTGATCTTTGCCAGTTCCTGCATCAGATTCTTCTTATTATGCAGCCGTCCTGCGGTGTCGCAGATCAGCACATCACAGCCTCTTGCCTTTGCCGCATCAATGGCGTCATAGACCACCGACGCCGGGTCAGAGCCTTCGGCGTGCTTGACAATATCCACGCCGGCACGCTGTGTCCAGACCTCCAGCTGGTCAATGGCAGCCGCACGGAACGTATCTGCCGCAGCGACCAGCACCTTTTTGCCCTCGCCTTTCAGCTGATGGCACAGCTTGCCGATGGTGGTGGTCTTGCCTGCGCCGTTGACGCCGATCACCATGACGATGGTGGGCTTTGTGGGATATTCCAGCGTCTGATCCTCGCCCAGCATCTCTGCAATGATCTCCTGGATCATGCCCATGATCTCCTGGGGATCCTTTACGCCACGCTCTTTCACACGCTTGCGCAGGGTCTCGCAGATCTCCACCGAGGTCTCCGGTCCCAGGTCGCTGGTAATCATGGTTTCTTCCAGTTCGTCAAACAGGTCGTCGTCGATCTTGGTGAACCCGTTCAACACCTGCTGCATCCGGGACATCATGGCATCCTTTGTCTTGCGCAGTCCGTCACGGATCTTGGCGAAAAAGCCTTTTTCTCCGGCTGTTCTTCCGGCTCGGTTTCCTCTTCCAGTTCGGATTCTTCTTCCGGTTCAGTCTCCTCTTCCGGTTCAGTTTCTTCTTCCGGTTCGGTCTCTTCCTCCGGTTCAGTTTCTTCTTCCGGTTCAGCCTCTTCTTCCGGCTCAGTTTCCTCTTCTGGTTCGGATTCTTCTTCCGGTTCAGTTTCTTCTTCCGGCTTGGACTCTTCGCTTTTCAGAATCCCGGCAGCCTCCAATGCCGCCTGCCGTGCCAGGCAATTGCCTCCTGGTGCTGTTCTGATTCTTCCACCACTGCCTGTGCCGCAAGACGGGCTTTCTCCACCTCGTCCTGCTCCTGCGCTTCCTGTTCCCGGATGGCAGCGGCGGCGATGTCCTCTTCTTCCCCAGCGAATGCCCCGTCAGATTCTTCCGCCGGGCTTTCCTGCTCCGTCAGTTCTTCCTGTACCAGTTCTTCTTCCTGCTTTTGTTTATTGCGTTTCCAGAACGGTACGCCCTTTTCTTTGTTTTTATTCTTCTTGCCAAATAAGCCCATGGTACACCTGTCCTTTCTATTGAAGTTCTTCCTGTTCCATCCGCAGCAGACGGGAAATGCCGTCCTCCTGCATGGTCACGCCGTAGAGGACGCTTGCCTCTTCCATGGCGCTCCGGCGGTGGGTCACCAAGATGAACTGTGTGGTATTGGTAAAATTCTGCAAATACTGGGCATAGCGCCGGACATTGCCCTCATCCAGCGCCGCATCAATCTCGTCCAGAATACAGAACGGAGACGGCCGCAGCCGCAGAATGGCAAAATAGATAGCGATTGCCACAAACGACTGTTCGCCGCCGGACAGAGAGATCAGATTCTTGATGACCTTTCCCGGCGGTGCGACCTTGATCTCGATGCCCGATTCCAGTACATTTTCCGGGTCGGTGAGTTCCAGGCGTGCCTCGCCGCCGCCGAACAGATCCCGGAAGATCTCCTGGAAATTCCGGTTGATAATGGAAAAGCTCTCCGAAAAAATGCGCTGCATCTCCTCGGTCAGCGAGGTGATGAGGTCTTCCAGTTCCCGCTTTGCCGTCTCTGCATCCTGCATCTGTTCCGACAGGAACTGATACCGTGCGGAGACCTCTTCGTACTCGGCGATTGCCGCCACATTGACCGTACCCAATCCACGGATGCGGCTTTTCAGACTTTGCAGTTCCCGCTGCGCCGCCTGGAGATCTTCCAGGGGCTGCGCCTGCTCCTGCGCCTCTGACAGAGACAGTTCATACTGTTCCAGCAGCTGGCGTATTACGCGTCATAGTCGCTCTGGACAGCGATTTTCCGCTCTTCCAGCCGGCTCATCTCGCCGGAGAACTTTTCCCGGACGGCGTTGGTCTCCCGGAGTCCGCTCTGCATCTCCCGGATCTGCTGATCCTGAGCATCATGCACCTGCTGCCAGTGCCGGATCTCCGCCTGACCGTCAGTGCGGCTTGTTTTCATCTGTTCCAGAGTCTTGTTTCCACGGGTGATCTCGTCCTGTTTCTGCCGGATGAGTTCTTCCTGGGTGGAAATATCCCTGTCGATCTGCGCCAGCTTTTCTACCATGGAATCCTGCTGGTCGCTCTGCTGCTGGATCTCTCTGGACAAGGTATCCATATCCTTTTCCAGCTCCATCATGCTGATCTTCAGCTGTGAGCGCTGTTCCGCCAGACGAGCCTGCTCCTGTTCCAGGGCGCTGCGCTGGTCTGCCTCCTGGGACAGCATCTCCTGTCCCTTTTGTATCGCTTTTTCCACCTCTTCTGCCTCTTCGGCAGCGGCGGTGTATTTATCCGCAGTCTCCTGCAGACGCTGCTGCAGTACTGCCTGCTGCGATGCCGCCTCTTCCAGACGCTCTGTGTTCTGCTTTCGCAGATACTGTTCCTTTTCCAGCTGTGCCTCTGCGGCGACCTGTTCCGATTCTGCCCGGCGGCACCGCTGCTGGAGTTCTTCCATCTGCTGTTCCAGCTGCGCCGACTGTGCCTGCGCCTTCTGAAAAGCCGCTGCCGCCGCCTGCTCCTGCTGTTCCAGCGCCTTTACCTCACCGGAAAGCGTCGTCAGTTCCGCACGGCGTGTCAGCATACCGCCGGAACGCATCGCCGAACCGCCGGTGAACGAACCGCCTGCATTGATGACCTGTCCGTCCAGCGTCACAATGCGGAACCGGTACTGATACGCCTTTGCCAGTGCCGTTGCGCTGTCCAGATCCTCTGCCACAGCCACACGCCCCAGCAAAAACTGGACAACGCCGGAAAAGCGCTGGTCATAGCGCACCAGTTCGCTCGCCATGGCGATAAATCCCTCGTGGCGTTCCAGCCCGGTCTCGTTCAGCGTTCTGCCTCGGACAGAAGTCAGCGGCAGGAATGTAGCACGTCCGGCACGCTGTTGCTGCAAAAAGCGAATCCACTGTTTCGCAGCGTTTTCGTTTTCCACAATGAGATTCTGCATGGCGCCGCCCAGTGCGGTTTCCAGCGCCACGCCGTATTTCTGGTCGGTGGTGATAAGCTGTGCCACCGTGCCGAACACCCCACGGGGCTTTCCGCCGTCCGCCCGAAGAACTGCCTTGACGCTGCCGCCAAAGCCCTCCATGTTCCGCTCCATATCCTGGAGCAGTTTCTGGCGCTGGCGCTTTTCCCGGAGTGCAAACGCCGCCTGGTCCCGGTTCTTTCTGCCCTCTTCCAGCGCCTGCACCGCATGGGCGTAGCGTTTCTGAAAACCGGCACGCTGGTTCTGCACCTGCTCGAAAAGTGCCTTCGCCTGCTCCGCCTTTTCTCTGGCGGCATCGTAGACCATATTCTGGCTAGAACACGCCTGCTGCAAAGCGCTCTGCCGCATTCCCTGTTCCGTCAGCTGGGCTTTCAGTTCTTCCTGCTGTCCGGCGGCAGTCTGCTGCATGACACGCAGTTCGCTCTGCCGCACCAGCAGCTTTTGCAGGATGCCGTTCGCCTGTTCATATTCCTGCCCACGCCGTGCCGCCTGCTGTTTCAGTCTCTCCCATTCCTGTTCCGCCTGTTCCGACGTCACCTGAAGCGACTCACGTTTCTGCCGCAGCTGCACGGTCTGTTCCGACAGGGATGCCATCCGGCTCTCCATGCTCCTGGACTGTTCTGCCGTCTCCGTTTTCTGACTGTGCAGACTTTCCAGCATCTGACGGCTGTGGAGAATGTCGTTCTCGCACACTGCCACCGCCGCCCGGAGCTGTGCCGCCTCTTCTTCCGCCTGCTGGATCTTCTGACGGATCTCTTCCATTTTCAGCGTGCTTTCCTGCATCCGGCGATAGCCTTCCTGCACCTGGGCATCTGTCCGCTGTATCTCCCGTTCGGCGTTCTGATATTCCGCCTGTGCCTGGAGATAGCCGTCCGACAGCCCGGTAAGCTTTTCCCGGAGTGCCGTCAGCCGTCGCACCCAGAGAGAGACTTCCAGCTGTTTCTGTTCCCCGGCAAGCTCCACATACTGCTTTGCCTTTTCCGCCTGCTGCCGGAGCGGTTCCACACGAGATTCCAGTTCCATGACGATATCCTGGAGACGCACCAGGTTTTCCTGTGCAGCATCCAGCTTGCGCTGCGCCTCCTGCTTTTTATAGCGGAACTTGGAGACACCTGCCGCCTCCTCAAAAATATCCCGGCGGTCGGTGCTTTTGGCGCTGACGATCTCAGCGATGCGTCCCTGTCCGATGATGGCATAGCCGTCACGTCCCATACCGGTATCCATAAAGAGTTCCGTCACATCCTTCAGACGGACATTTTTGCCGTTGATGCGGTACTCACTGTCACCGCTGCGGTACAGCTTTCGGGTAACACTGACTACAGCACCATAGGCATCTCCCAGTTCGCCGGTCTCGTTGTTGATCTCCAGCGTAACTGCCGCAAAGCCCATTGCTTTCCGGGTCTTTGTGCCGGAGAAAATAACGTCCTCCATCTTGTTGCCACGGAGCGTCTTGGTAGACTGTTCCCCCAGCACCCAGCGCACCGCATCGCCGATGTTGCTCTTGCCGCTGCCGTTGGGTCCCACTACGGCGGTCAGACCCTTGTCAAAGTGCAGCTTGATCTTATCGGGAAAGGACTTAAAGCCCTGTAATTCCAGGGATTGCAGATACATTTCGATGTCTCACCTCTTTCGAAACATTTATTTTGGCGATTGCAGCACACGCACGGCATAGATCTGATTGTGGAAATCAGACAGCGGCACGGTCTGTTCCTTTTTCTGCAAAGGATCCATGCACTGATACGTCCCGTCCTCGCTGCCTGTCAGCAGTACATAGTGGGTGCTGCCGCTTTTCGGCATCTTCACCCGGACAATGGGAAAACAGCCGTCCGCCAGATACTCGTCCAGTGCGCCCTCCGGCAGTTCCGCAGCATCCTGCCGCAGCACCGGAACGCCTGTCACTTGTTCCAGTACGTCCCACTGCAAATTTCCCTGTCCGTCATACACGCCCTGTTCCGAAAAGAACTGGTTCACTGCTCCGGCATCGGCATCTTCCGGCAAACCGTCCACAGAGATCTGCTGCATTTGCAGCGCCGCCGCCACACAACAGGTCAGACAGCCGGAATCCGCCATGTGATAGGCAGAATCCCCCAGTGCATCGTCTTTCCAGCGGTCATCCTTCTGTCGGAAGATCACCGTCTCCGCCGCCGCAGTCTCTGCGGATGCTTCTGCGGTGACAGGTTGCGCCGTCTGATGAAAATGCCTGTAACACAGCACACCGCCTGCCGCCAGAATGACCGCCGCAAGGATGAGCGCCACGACCCTATATTTCTTTCCGGTCATATATTCCCTCATTTCTCCGAGACATTGCCATACACCCCACAGCATTTTCCATTTGCAAGAAGTGTTCCCGGCGACACCGCCGCATTCTCCTGCACACGGAGCGTTACGCCCTGCTCTGCCAGCATTTTCCGGTTGCAACCATGCTGTCCCAGCACCTTGCTCATGGTACGGGGTGCTGTTTCCACAAAGAGTTCCGGTTTTCCACAGTCTGCCGCCGCCTTTTGCAGCTGCCGCAGATACAGACGGGATTCCACCAGTCTCCGTATGCCGGGTGAAAATATCCGGCGAGCATCCCTGCCCGGAGCGACGGCGTGTCGTGCAGTCCCAGCCGGATCACACGTACCCCAGCCTCATGACAGCGGCACAGGGCATCGGCGCAGTAGTCCAGCACCTCTTCCTGTGACAGCGCCGGATACACGCCGAGCTGGCAGTACGCCGCCAGCTTTGTTCCGGCGAGTACCACTGTGGGATAGATCCGCAGGGTCTCCGGCCGGCACGCCAAAAGCTGTTCCAGGGTGTCGTATTCGTCCTGCAATGTACTGCCGTACAGCCCCACCATCTGCTGCAAGCCCAGAGAAAAGCCTGCCTGCCGCAGCATGGCACTTGCCGTCCGGACTGCCTGTGCATCGTGTCCACGGGCATTCAGCCGCAGCACACGGTCGCACATACTCTGTGCGCCCAGTTCCACTGCCGTCACATGATAGGCTTTCAGCCGTTCCAGAACCGCTGCATCAACGGCATCCGGACGGGTGGAGATGCGGATGCCGGAAAACTTTCCTGTTCCCAGAAACGGCTGTGCCGCCTCCAACAGGGCGATCTGATACGCCGGCTCTACTGCGGTAAAACTGCCGCCGAAAAAGGCGATCTCCGCCGACTCCAGCGTTCCGCTGCGCTCCAGCATTTCCCGGCAGGTCTGTGTGATCTCTTCCGGCTCCGGCGCATGGACGGTGCCGCTGATGGTGCGCTGGTCACAGAAACTGCACTGATGCGGACAGCACGGTGCGGAATGAAAAAGGCAAGAGTCTTATGCTTTGCCATATCCCATGAGCGACAGAGCTCCTTGGCTGCCTGCTGTTCTGCCGCCTTTTTGCTGTGTCCCATGCCCTTGCCGATCACGTTGGAATTCAGGCAGACTTCGACTTCGAACGCCTTGTCGTGATCCGGGCCGTACTCGCTGACCAGCACATATTCCACCTTTTCCTCCGGGTTCTTCTGTACCACTTCCTGGAGCTGGGTCTTGTAATCGTGGAAACCGGAGGGCTGCTTTTTCTCCTCTTCCGGATCATCCGGGATAAACCGCAGGATATGCCGCTTTGCCGCATCCATGCCGCCGTCCAGGAAAATGGCAGCGATCACTGCCTCAAAGGCATCTGCCAGAATGGACGAACGGAATCTGCCGCCGGTATGCTCTTCGCCCTTGCCCAGCAGCAAAAATTCGCCCAGGTGGATCTCCTTGGCGAAAACGTGCAGCGCCTTTTCACAGACCATAGATGCCCGGAGCTTGGTCAGCTCGCCCTCCGGCAGTTCCGGATACTTGTGAAACAGGAACTCGGAAACCACGATGGACAGCACGCTGTCTCCCAGGAATTCCAGGCGCTCGTTGCACTTGCGTGTCTTGCGCTTTTCGTTGGCATAAGATGAATGGGACAGCGCCTCCAACAGCAGGTGCTTGTCCTTGAAATGATAGTGGATATAGGTTTCAAACCGTCCCAAATCTACATACTCTGTATGTTCCATGATTGCTTTCCCTCTATTTCTTTACCGGTCTTCCGGTATTTTCTGCAATGGTCTGTACCACATTTCCGGCAACGCAGTCTCTCGCCTGGCGGATGGCGTTGAAAAATGCCGTGCCATCAGAGCTGCCGTGCGCTTGATGACCGGTTTCTGTACGCCCAGCATCACAGCGCCGCCCACTGCCTTATAGTCCATCTTCTTGGTGAGCGCTTGATCTTCGGCAGGATCAGCAGCGCCGCCAGCTTTCCGGCAGCGCCTGCGAACAGGTTGCCCTTCATCTGGTGTGCCATAAACTTGCCCATGCCCTCGTACAGCTTCAGCGCCACATTTCCGGTAAAGCCGTCTGTGACGACCACATCCGCTGCGCCGGCAGGCAGCTCTCTCGCCTCAATGTTGCCGATGAAGTTCACCGGCGCCTGGGACAGCTGGACGTAGGATTCCAGTTCCAGTTCTCTGCCTTGGTCTCTTCTGCGCCCACGTTCAGCAGTGCCACACGGGGCTTTTCCACCTGCATGACGTTCTGCATATAGGCACTGCCCATAATGGCGAACTGCACCAGCATTTCCGGGCGGCAGTCGTTGTTTGCGCCGCCGTCAATGAGCAGAAACGGCGTGGTCTCTGTGGGCAGCACCGGAGCGACCGCAGCACGCTTGATGCCGGGGATGCGCTTTACCAGAAAGGTTGCGCCAACCAGCAGTGCGCCGGTACTTCCGGCACAGACAAAGGCATCGCCTTTGCCGTCATGCAGCGCCTGCATTCCCACTGCCATGGAGGTGTCGGCGTGCTGTTTCAGCAGCGATGTGGGTTCTTCGTGGATGTCGAACACTGCCGGGGCGTGGAGAATTTCCATGCCGTCCAGCGGCAGACCGTTTTCCTCGGCGCAGTCCCGGATCTTCTGCTCGTCTCCGACCAGCGTCACCGTTACGCCCAGTTCCTGCACCGCCTGTGCGCCGCCACGAATCACTTCGAGCGGTGCGTTGTCACCGCCGAATGCGTCGATTAGTATATTCAAGATGTATGATCTCCCTTGTATTATTGTTCTGCCTCACGCAGATACTGTTCCAGCGCCGCCATGCCACGGTCGGCATACGCCTGGTACTTTTCCTGCTTTCCACGGATGCGCTCCGGCAGGTCGGGCAGAATGCCCATATTTGCACCCATAGGCTGGAAATTCTCCGTGGGTGCGCTGCTGATGTATGCCGCCAGTGCGCCCATCATGGTCTCCCGTGGCAGAATGAGCGGCGCTTTGCCCTGCAAGCGGCGTGCCAGGTTCTTTCCGGCGAGAATGCCACTTGCCGCCGATTCCATATAACCCTCCACACCGGTCATCTGTCCGGCAAAGTACAGGGTGTCCTGTCCACGGAAATGATAGTCCGCATCCAGCAGGCGTGGGCTGTCCAGGAACGAGTTCCGGTGCATCACGCCATAGCGGTGAAACTCGGCGTGTTCCAGACCGGGAATCATGGAGAACACCCGTTTCTGCTCCGGAAATTCAGATTCGTCTGAAATCCCACCAGATTGTACATGGTTCCCTCCTGGTTTTCCCGGCGCAGCTGTACCACCGCCCACGGACGGTGACCCGTGCGTGGATCGGTCAGTCCCACCGGTTTCAGCGGTCCGAACCGCATGGTATCCGGGCCACGGGATGCCAGTACCTCAATGGGCATACAGCCCTCATAGACCCGGAACGCATCCTTGTCGCAGTCGTGCAGAGGCGCACGTTCTGCGGCAATCAGCGCCTCGTAGAAGTTCTCGTACTCTTCCTTGTTCATGGGGCAGTTGATATAATCTGCATCCCCTCTGCCGTAGCGTGCCGCAAAGAACACTTTCTCCTTGTCCAGACTCTCAAAGCTGACGATGGGCGCAGCCGCATCGAAAAAGCTGAGCCGTGTGCCGCAGCGCTTTTCGATGTCTGCCGCCAGTGCGCCTTCTGTGAGCGGTCCGGTCGCCACGACTACCGGAGTATCCGGGATACGATCGACCACGGCGGTCTCCAGGGTGATGTTGGGGTGATTCCGGATGGCATCGGTGGCGAGGTCGGAAAACTGTTTCCGATCCACCGCCAGCGCACCGCCGGCAGCCACTGCCGATTTCCGGGCGCACTGCATCAGCAGTGAACCCAGGCGGGTCATCTCCGCCTTGAGCAGCCCTGCCGCAGAATTGATGCGGTCGGCTTTCAGCGAGTTAGAACAGACCAGCTCCGCCAGCCCCTCATAGTGGTGCGCCGGCGTGTACTGCACCGGTTTCATCTCCAGCAGCTGCACGGAAAAGCCAGCCTCTGCCAGCTGCCAGGCAGCCTCACAGCCTGCCAGTCCGCCGCCGATCACGGTTACGTCTGCCATTTACGCACCTCCTACCGGACGGGAATAGCCGCAGCCCGGCTTTTCGCATACCAGCGTGCCGGACTTGCCGCCTTTCTGGAACAGGGTACAGCCGCACTGGGGACACTTTTCCTCGGTCGGCACATTCCAGGTCATGAAGTTGCAATCCGGATAAGCGCTGCATCCGTAGAAACTTCTGCCACGCTTGGACTTTTTCAGAATGATCTTGTTATTGCAAAGCGGACAGGAACCGGCAGTTTCCTGGACGATCTTCTTGGTGTTCTTGCACTCCGGGAATCCGGGACACGCCAGAAAGCGTCCGTAGCGCCCGATCTTGATGACCATATTTCTGCCGCACTGATCGCAGACGATATCCGTCTCCTCATCCGGCACTTTGACACGCTTGCCTTCCATTTTTCCTCGGCAGTCTCCAGCGTCTTTGAGAAATCGCCGTAGAAGTCCTCCAGCGTATCCACCCAGCTTTTCTTGCCACGTTCCACATCATCCAGGTTGTTTTCCATCTCTGCGGTGAACTTCACATCCAGGATGTTGGGGAAATGCTCTTTCATCAGTTCCGTGGTCACTTCGCCCAGGACGGTGGGTTTCAGCTGTTTTCCCTCACGCTCCACGTAGAGGTGGGTGGTGATGGTGGTGATGGTCGGCGCATAGGTACTCGGTCGGCCGATGCCGTTTTCTTCCAGCGCTTGATCAGCGTCGCCTCTGTATAGCGTGGCGGTGCCTGGGTGAAGTGCTGGTTGCCTTCCAGAGACTTCACCTTGATCTCCATGCCCTTTTCCAGCTCCGGCAGGTTCTTGTTCTCGCTCTTGTCGCCCTTGGCATCGTCGTACAGCACGGTAAAACCGTCAAACTTCACGGTCGAGCCAGTTGCCTTAAAGATGCAGTTGTCTGCCTCGATGTCCACAGACACCGTATCCATCAGCGCATCTGCCATCTGGCTTGCGATAAAGCGCTCCCAGATCAGCCGGTACAGCTTGTACTGGTCGGCAGTCAGACTGGACTTCACCCGCTCCGGCGTCATGTCCGGCATAGACGGACGGATCGCCTCGTGGGCATCCTGGGCGTTCTTCTTGGACTTATATGCTCTCGGCTCCGGCGGCAGATAGTCTGCGCCGTATTTTCCGGTCACATAGTCTGCGGCTGCCTGCTGCGCCTCTGCGGAGATACGCAGGCTGTCGGTACGCATATAGGTAATCAGACCGACTGCACCCAGTCCGTCGATATCCACGCCTTCGTACAGTTCCTGTGCCACCTTCATGGTACGCTTGGACTGAAAGCCCAGGCGATAGGAGGCATCCTGCTGCAGGGTCGAGGTGATAAACGGCGGTGCAGGGTGGCGCTTGGTCACCCGTTTTTTCACATTCTGCACGGAATAGCTGGCATTTTGCAGCCGTTCCAGCAGAGCATCTGCGGCAGCCTTGTCCGGGATCTCCGTCTTGTCCACCCGTTCGCCGTCCACCTTCACCAGCTTTGCCGCAAACACCTTTCGGGACGGCGGCGCCGTAAACTTCGCATCAATGGACCAGTACTCCTGGGAAACAAACGCACGGATCTCGTTTTCCCGGTCTACCACCAGGCGCACAGCTACCGACTGTACACGTCCGGCAGACAGACCACGGCGCACCTTTTTCCACAAAAACGGGCTGAGCTTATAACCTACCAGACGATCCAGGATACGGCGTGCCTGTTGGGCATTCACCAGATCCAGGTCGATCTTGTGGGGATGGCTCATACCAGCCTGGATACCGCTCCGGGTGATCTCGTTGAACTCCACCCGGTCATCGGCATCCATATCTAAATGCAGCATCTGTGCGATATGCCAGGAAATGGCTTCTCCCTCTCTATCCGGGTCAGTTGCCAGATAGATATGGTCGCACTTTTTTGCGTGTTCTTTCAGTTTTTTGATAACGTCTTCCTTGCCCTTCATATCGGTGTACTTAGCTGAAAGCCGTTTTCTACATCCACACCCAGTTTCGACTTCGGCAGATCCCGGATGTGACCCATAGAGCAATGACATCATAGCCCTTGCCCAGATATTTTTGAATGGTTTTCGCCTTTGCCGGCGACTCCACGATCACTAAATTCGACATAACTCTCTCTCGTTCTCTCTCAAGGCAAAATCGTCTTCAAAACAGGGAAACGCTGCATAAAGCCTGCCTAACAGCTTTGCACACAGGCTTTATTCCGTGTTTCCGCAGGTTTTCCTGCGCACTAACGCATCCGCCGGAATTGTTTTCCCGGCAGGCGTTCCAGTTTCCCGTATAGTTCCAGTTCCGTCAGCGTTGTGGTCAGTTCCTCCATAGAACTTCCAGTTCCGCTGCGATCTGATCCATGTGCATCACACGCTGTCTTTGCAGCAGAGACAGGATCTCTCCTGCCAGACCCTCCAGCTCTTCCTCCGGCATGGGGTCGATCGCCGGGTCGGGTTCGGTCTCTTCCGGGATTTTCGGCTCCGGCGGACGATGTTTCCGGCGGCTTGGCTGCTGCACAGCGTCGGATTCTCCCAGCGTCATCACGGAACTCTCGGATTTTTCCCGTGTCTCATCGTACAGTGCCGATGCCCCGATCATGTGGGCATGGCTGGTGTAATACTCATAGACGATGTCCCGGCTGTCAAATACCGGGATCGCACCGTCCCGAAGATATTTTATCACACCCATATATCGTTTGTCAAATATATCTGCCGGCGGAATGCAAAAAACATCCCGTCCCTGTTCCATGGCGTTCTCCGCCGTAATCAGCGCACCGCTCCTGGCAGGTGCCTGTATGACAAAAGTTCCCATGCTTAACCCGGACAGCACCCGGTTTCGCAAGGAAAATTCGATGGAGCCGGCGATGTTCCCGGCAGAAATTCCGACAGGATCAAGCCACGCCTGGCAATTTCATATTTCAAATTGGCATGGGGCTGGGGATATGCAACATCCAGTCCGCAGCCCATCAGCGCAATGCTGGGCTTATCCGCCTCCAGCGCACAGCGGTTCGCCGTGATGTCGATGCCCACGGCATATCCCGTCACCGGAACAAATCCCATCTGCACCAGATCGTGGCAGATGGTCTTTTCCACCTGGAGACTGTACGGCGAGGGATTGCGAGTTCCCACGATCGTCAGCAGCAGGTGTTCCTGCAAAAGGGAGCTGTCGCCCTGATAAAACAGCAGCACCGGCGGATTCACAATGGAGAGCAGCTGCGGCGGATACGCCTCGTCGCCGTACCAGAGAATGGACAGGCGCAGCTTTTCGCACCGTGCCAGCATTTCTTCCACTTGTGCCTCGCCGGTCTGGCGGATGCGCCGCAGCGTATGTTCCGGCAGGTGCAGTGCCGCATCGGATTCCGGCTTTTGCAGCACCTCCACCGCTTTCTGGGGTGAACCATACCGGTGGAGCGCTTTCCAGATCCGTGGACTTCCTGCGCCGAACACCATCACCAGCCACAGCAGGCAGCGAATCTCTTCCATGTCACTGCCCTCCGTTTCCGGCGGCTGCCGCTTTCTGCACTTCCCACAGGATAATGCCGCAGCCATCGCCGCATTGAGGGATTCGATCGTCCCGTGCATGGGAATCGTCACCCGGCGGTCACAGGCGGCAGAGACTTCTTCCGGCAAGCCGTTCCCCTCGTTGCCGATCACCACCGCCGTCCCCTTCCGGAACAGACACTGTCCCACCAGTCCGCCTGTCCGGAGACCACAGCGGCGCAGGACTCCACACCGGCATCCCGGCAGGCAGCCAGCACCGGTTCGATCTCCGGCACACAACAGAGCGGCACACGGAACAGAGAACCCATAGTCGCACGGACCACCTTGGGGCTGTAGATGTCACAGCTGGCGCTGTAGATCACCCCGTCCAGCCCCAGAGCGTCTGCGGTACGCAGGATCATGCCGGCATTTCCGGGGTCCTGCAGCTGGTGCAGCACGGCATAGCTGCCGCCGGTATGGATCAGCGCCGAAAGCGCCGGCGGATCCGGTATCTGACAGACGGCGAACACGCCCTGGGTGTGTTCTGTCTGGGACAGTTCCGCCGCCAGACTGTCCGAGACAAGAGCGCAGCGTGTGCCGTGCAGCACGTCCGGCAAACCCTCTGCCTGCCAGCGTGCCAGACCGTCCTCTGTCCAGAACAGCTGTGTCAGCGCCGCACCGTTTTTCACAGCGTCCGACACCAGCCGAAAGCCCTCCAGCACAAACAATCCGGTCTTTGTCCGTTCCTTCCGGGAACGTGCCAGCTTGCGGTACTGTTTCACCGCAGCATTATCATGCGCCGAAATTTTCAGCAGCGTTTCCATATCGTTTTCCACCAGCTTTCGTTATGGCAGCACCGTGCAGAGCCGTCAGGCGGACTATGGGTGGTACTGCCGAATATTCCGGATTTTCCTCATGATACAACAAAACACGCCCCGTATCGTTTCCAGAGCGTGTTTCGCATTCGATCCTTACAGAGCAGCCTTAGCCTGTTCTACGATTGCAGTAAAGCCTGCTGCGTCGTGAATGGCGATCTCAGACAGCATCTTGCGGTTCAGTGTGATGCCAGCCTTCTTGCAGCCGTTCATGAACTGGGAGTAGTTGATGCCGTTCATCTTGCAGGCAGCGGAAATACGAGTGATCCACAGCTGACGGAACTCTCTCTTCTTCTGCTTTCTGCCGATGTAAGCATAGTTGCCGGACTTCATGACAGCCTGTTTTGCCATCTTGAAGTGCTTGCTCTTGCTGCCCCAGTAGCCCTTTGCCAGCTTCAGGGTCTTATTTCTTCTCTTACGAGTCATCATTGCACCTTTAATACGTGCCATAGTTATTTACCTCCGTTATTTCTCAGATTCCAGTCTAAAGCCCTGTCGTTCGGCTTAGAGATACGGCATCAGCTTTTTCAGTGCCGGTGCGTTTGTGCTGTCAGCGATACCTACGGTACGAGCGATTCTCTTCCGCTTGGTGTCCTTCTGAGTCAGTCTGTGTCTCTTGTTGGTCTTCTGATACTTTACTTTTCCGGAAGCAGTCATCTTAAAGCGCTTTTTTGCACCGGAATGTGTCTTGGTCTTGATCTTTGCCATGGTGAATTCCTCCTGTTTACTTCGATGCCTTCGGTGAAATGAACATGACCATGCTGCGGCCTTCCATTTTCGCAGGCTTATCAACAACGCCGACTTCCTTGCACGCTTCCTGGAAACGCTTCAGAAGTTCTTCGCCGATCTGCGGATGTGCATGGCACGTTTCCGGAAACGGACTGAAACTTTCAACTTGTCGCCACCCTGCAAAAACTTCTTTGCCTGGTTGACCTTGGTCTCAAAGTCATGGGTGTCGATGGCAGAAACATACGGATCTCCTTGATGGAGACAACCTTCTGATTTTTCCGTGCCTCTTTTCCCGTTTCTGCTGTTCAAAGCAGTACTTGCCGTAGTCCATGATCCGGCACACCGGCGGCTTTGCACCCGGTGCGATCTTTACCAGATCCAGGTCTTTTTCATAGGCGATCTTCTGCGCATCTCTTGCAGACATTGTTCCGAGTTTTTCGCCGTTCTGGTCGATGACCAGAATCTCTCTGTCCCGAATTTCCTCATTGATCTGCAGTTCTTGTTTGCTGATAAGCCAGCACCTCCAAACATATTATTTTCAAACAAAAAAAAGCGTCCACTTTTTCAGGTGAACACTCCTTCTCCATTCGTCAAAACCGTCCTCTCTCCGGAGAGAAAAGCCGTTGTACACGAGTATTGACCGTTTCGACTAAGCGCCAAACGGTGAGAACGGGAATGCTCTTCTTTGTTTACTTTTGCTATTTTATCATATTATCATTCGCCTGTCAAGCATCCGTTCGATATTTTACAATTTATTTACACATTTATCTGTGCGCAAAAGCACGCAGCAGGCGTTCAGAACCACTTTTCCAGCCATTCCACGCATTTCAGCTTTATCGCATAGCGTTCATGATGCCGCAGCAGATCCTGCTCCGGCTTTCCGAAGCGTCCTCGGCGGTCTCTTCGTCTGCGGTGACATCGCAGGCATTGGGGACACACAGAGACGGGTACATCACGCACCACCAGTTCTGACCCTGTGCCGCACCGATAGTGATGCGCAGGGCGGTGTATTCCCCTGCCGGCATGACCCAGTCCCCGTAAGTACGGTCATCGAAGGGCATTTCCACCAGCTGAGCCTTTACCGGATAGGAATAGCCCTCATCCAGACCAGTTGCTGCGCCGTCTGTTCCAGGGTTTCCAGATTTTCTGCGGCAATGTCTCCGCATCCTCCACGGATTCCGCATCGCCGGCAAAGAGTGTGTCCGCCTGTTCCAGCACCTTGTCCCGGACTTTCAGTTTCAGCGCCTGGTCATCGATGTTGTCCGAATTCGCCAGGATATGCAGCCGCAGCACGTTTTCTTCCAAGGACCGGTAACTCTGCGCCGTTCCCGTCAGCGCCGAACAGCAGACAGCGCCGACCATGCCCAGCAGCAATGCCCATTCCAGTTTTTTCATATCGCTCACCTCGATGAGAGTATGCACCGGAATGGGGAAGGTTATACTTGCGGAGGGATTTTTTATAACACCAGCTCCGCCAATATCGTATTCGACACCAGAAACCCCTTCGGCGTAAATGCCACCCGGTCTCCGGTGCGCCGCAGGAATCCCAGCTTGCAGTAGCGCTCCACCGCCGCTTTTTTTTCTGCCAGCCACGCCGCCGGAACGCCCTCTGTCAGCCGCAGTCCCAGCATCAGGCGCTCTTCCAGGGTGCAGGGCGCACCGTCCTCAGTTTCCACCGTCTGCACCGGCTGTTCCAGAAAGGATGCCGCCGAGGACGGCACGAAAAATCTTTTCCCATTCCAGCAGGAGTGCGCCGACGGACCAATGCCCAGATACGGCTCGCAGTGCCAATACTTGCAGTTGTGACGGCTCTCAAAGCCGGGCTTGGCAAAGTTGGAGATCTCATACTGGGCGAATCCGGCAGCATTCAGCTGTTCCACCGCCTGTAAGTAGAGATCTGCCGCCGCATCCTCATCAGGACACTGCGCCGCAATCTGCTGTCTGGCGAAAGGCGTTCCCGGTTCGATTTTCAGCAGATAGGCGGAAATATGTACGATGGGCAGCCGGGTCATTTCCCGGATGGTCTGTTCCAGTTCCTCCGGCGTCTGTCCCGGCAGCGCCAGCATCAGATCGCAGGACAGATTGTCAAATCCTGCCGCTGCGGCAGCGCAGACGGTCTCGACCGCCTCCTGCGCCGTGTGCAGCCGACCCAGCCGTTTCAGCTGGCTGTCCGAAAGGGACTGCACCCCGAAAGACAGCCGGTTTACGCCGCTTTCCCGGAACCGGCGCAGCTGTTCCGGTGCGGCAGCGGCAGGGTTTGCCTCCATTGTCACCTCTGTATCCGGGGACAGGGTGAAACAATCCGCCGCCGTTTCCAGGATCTGTGCAATCTGTGCCGGAGACAGCAGAGACGGTGTGCCGCCGCCAAAATAAACGGTATCCACAGGTTCTGCACAAGCATAGTGCCGCAGATTCCGGCAGACCGCCTGGGTATAGCGTTCCAGCAGTTCCGGTTCGGCGGCGATGGAATAGAAGTTGCAGTACGGACACTTCCGGCGGCAAAACGGCACATGGATATAGAGTCCGGCAGCCATCAGCTCAACACATCATTCCGGATGGGCTTTTCCAGCGGACCAAAAAAGGCATCGAAAATCCGGCACAGCACATACGCCGCCACGATCGTGCCAGCCATATACGCATAGTCCCAGGTGGAATTTCCCTTGAAGTAAATGAGCATCACCAGCACCAGGCAGCAATGTACACCACTGCGCTGAAAATCATGGATGCCTTTCCGTTGACACAGTGCTGACCGCATTCCATGCAGACTTTGCCTTTGGTGTGCAGTCCGCCGGTAAAGGCTTTTTTCAGCGGATTGAATGACTTTGCGCCGCAGTACGGGCAGGTATAGATCGATTTCATAAATCAGATTCCTTTCGAAAAGTTTCGGGCAATTTCCAGAATTGCCGGATAGATTTATTATAGTGTGTTCCGGGTGAAATGTCAAGGCGGTGCATCTGCCTTTCCACACCGCCCGGAAAACAGGCGAGCCGTCGACAGTGTTTTCCCTGCCGGCGGCTCGTTTATGATTCACTTGTACCGTGTTTTTTATCCAAGCTGAATGTTTCCAAGCTGGACGTTGTGGATTCTCGCATAGTCTGCGATCAGATCAAAGTTCAGATCATAGCGTTCCTCCGAGAAGAACGAAGAGTCGCTGGCACCGCTGCCGGTGAATGCACAGGATACCATTGTTGCATAGACATCGTCCAGATCGACGTCACCGTCTGCATCCACATCCATCAGATTCCAGTACAGCTCATTGTCAATATTGCGATCCGCCATACTTTCATCAAAGCTCTTCCCGTTATTCGATTTTACAAATTTATCGCCTTTGTTGGTAATACCAAGGGAACGACCAATTTCTTTTACGCCCTGAAGAGCTACCATGTAAAGTTCATCCATTACAGCAGTGGAGCTGATCGTTTCTTTTTCTGATTTCCGGCTGTACCGTACATCACAGAGGGCATAGGTCTGTTTCTCGTGAATCAAATCGGCATCTGCCTGATCGAAAACACCGTCACCGTTCATGTCCCCCAGAATCTGCCGGTCCTTTGTCAGCAGCGTAGGATCTACATACAGAAAACGAGTTGCCATTGCCGCATCATGCCCGGTCACATAGCCATCCATATCCAGATCGCCCGGTTCTACATCAAAATATTCCACTAAATTCATATCATAGCGATCTTCTGCAGGATATATGGCTTTACTTGTGCGCCTGCGCGTGAGACCGCACAAATCAATGCCTCAACATCATCCTCACTCACAACACCATCTGCATCTACATCCATCAGGTTAAAATCTCTCAGACTGATTACCCGCTGGCTTTCCAGCTGATCGATTATATCATCAATATCATCTTTTTCCAGAGAATGATCTGCTACTACTTTATAGTCCCTGTAATTGCTCGTGTAACTATAATATCGTACCATGTATACATCCGTTACATTCGGGTTTTTACGTTCACCTTTCTGAAACGTAACGCCTAAGCCGCAGACCTTCTGCGCAAAAATAGCATCTGCGTCGCTCTGATCCACCACGCCGTCACCGTTCATGTCCGCCAACGCCTTCTGCTGGTCGCTGAGCAGTTCCGGGTCTACGTTCAGATACCGGCTGACCATTGCCGCATCATGTCCGGTGATATAACCGTCCATGTCTACATCGCCCTGCACATAAGTCTCATCTGCCGCAGCTGCATGGATCACAGAGAACGGCACTGCGCCGACTGTCAGAACAGCCGCTGTGAGGAATGATAACACCTTTCTTTTCATATGAAAACCTCCTTCATATTGCCTATGCTCTCATTTTCTGCATGAAGCTCATGCAGTCCCTAAAAATGAGACCATTAAAACTGATCGAAAAGAACCTAATCCGTTTATGGTACACAGTTTTGACACATCCAAAAGCGCCGGATCCAGGTCATATCTGCCGTCCGCAAAAAAGCCGGTTTTCAGATAACCTGCACCTCTCAGCGCACAAGACTGCGCCGTCACAAAAATATCTACCATGTCCACATCGCCGTCTGCGTCTACATCCATCAGGTTATAATCCAGCTTGCTGACGATATTTGCATTTTCGTTTTCCGTCCACTTTTCATGGGTCGTGACAACTGCGGATGCGCTGTTGACCACCGTATGTGTATAACCGGCATACTCCCTCGCACAGTAATACAGCTCAAAATACAGTGTTGTGGAATCCAGCATCAAGCCCCGGCTATTTCTGCCTTTCTTGAAACTGTCTCCCAGCGAATACCTCTGATTTTCGTAGATCCAGTCGCATCGCTCTGATCCACCACGCCGTCTTCGTTTACATCTGCCAGCATCAGCTGTTCCTCTGTCAGCAGATGCGGATCTACATTCAGATACCGTGTCACCATAGCGGCGTCATGCCCGGTAATCACGTGATCCATGTCCACATCTCCCAGACAGTAGATCTCTTCTGCCGCACCCGCCGGCAGTGCCGGAAGTGCAGCCAGCGCCATGATCCCTGCTGTCACGATGGAAACGACCTTTCCTTTCTTCATAAAAATCACCATCCTTTCTGAGCGCCAGTCCCGTGCCCAAAGCGAAACTGGTTTTCTCTTTTATTTTACACCATTTTTTACAATCTGTCAACACTGTTTTTTCCTGTTTTCTGCCGCTGCGCCGCAAAAAACAGGGCGAAAGCGTGTGCCTCCGTCCTGTTTCTGCAAATTCGATTCTCTTTGGAAAATCAGCGGTAGATGGTCTTTTTCGCCGTCTCTACCACAATATCCGCACACAGCTCCAGTCCCAGTGCGCCGCTGTTCAGACAGAGGTCATAATTGTCCTTGTCGTACCAGTTTCCGCCGGTATTGATGCTGTAGAAGGTCTCACGGCGCTTGTCGATCTTGCGCAGCATTGCCTCTACCCGGCGTTCGTCTACGTGATACTCCTGCACGGCACGTTCCGAACGGGACTTGGTGTCCGCATAGATAAACACATTGAACAGATTTTCCAGATCACGGAGGATATAGCTTGCACAGCGTCCCACGATCACGCAGTCGCCTTTTTCTGCCAGTTCCCGGATGATGTTGGTCTCGATGATATAGACCTTATCCGACAGCGGCAGGTTTTCTTCGATGGTGCGTGTGGGGCTGGAGGTCAGCATCAGCGTGTATAAAAAGCTCTTCGGCGCTGCCTCTTCCGCAGTCTCCAGGTACTCCATGGAGACGTTGCAGCGTTCAGACGCCATTTGTAAAATTTCACGATTGTAGCACGGAATGCCCAGCCGCTCTGCGATCATCTCGCCGATCTCACGGCCGCCGCTTGCATATTCTCTTTCAATGGTAATGATTCGATGACTCATAGTAAAATGCCTCCTCTAGTTTGAGAAACAGGAACAGGATTCCCTTTCCCAGTGCTTTCTCTTATTATAGCATACTTTTCGATTTTTTGCACGTTTCAGACGAAATTTTTGCGGTTTTTATAGAAATTCTACGTTTTATACATTCATATGGTGAATGATTTATGCAATTTGCCAATATTCAATTTTATTTTACTGCATTTTGGATTGCCTGGATGATCTCCGGATAATACCAGGTGCAGTCCTTGCGGTTCAGCAGTCCGAAACCGTTTTTCGTTTCGTTGTTGTCCCAGATAAAGCACTTGATGCCGTGTTTCTTGGCAGCGCTGAGATAATAGCTGAACCACGCCACTCTGGCAGAGGTATTCTCGTTCTTGTTGACGCAGCCGGTCTCGTCAATGATAACCGGAATGCCCTTGCTGATAAAGGTATCGTCCAGGTACTGGAATGTGGTGTCCAGTTCCTGCTTATCGCTGTCGCTGCCCCAGTCGGCACGGGTGTCGTCCGGACCGCAGAAATTCCACGGCGCATAGATGTGCAGGGAAACGATAATGTGGTCGTCCTTGGGAACGATCATGCCGCCGATGGCGTTCTTCTCCGCAGACTGTGCGTAGTCGGTGACGATCACGGTACGGTCTGTGTTAGAGCCGCCGGATGCACGGACGGTGTCCACAAACGCCTGGAACAGCTGGTTGATAACATCGTAGGATTCCTGGGTGCCGCCGGTCCACTCCTCGGCAGAGCCGATGACACGGGGTTCGTTCATGCCCTCGAAGATCAGACGGTGGTCATAGTCCTGGAAGGTGGCACAGATCTGTTTCCAGATGGTGGTCAGCGTAGCCTTGTCGCTTTCCAGCTTATCTTTGGTGGGGACGAGCCAGAGAGCATCGTCGTGGTGTACGTTCAGAATGACATACAGCCCGTCATTATAGGCATAGTCTACGACTTCCTTGACACGGCTCATCCACGCCGCATCAATGGTGCCGTCTGCTGACATATGTTCACCCCAGGTGACCGGAATACGAACTGCATTAAAGCCGGCAGCCTTTACCGTATCGATCATCTGCTGTGTGGTCTTGGGGTTGCCCCAGCCGGTTTCTGTATCGCTGGAATTGGTGTCGTGGCTGTCCAGGCTGTTGCCCAGATTCCAGCCCACCTTGATGTTTTCCACGATCTGTTTGCTGCTCATGGCATTGACCTGATCCTTGGTGGGGATATCGCCGGTCACTTCTGCCACTTCGCCGCCTTTGGAGGATTCCTCCGACTTGGTCTCCGTCTTGGTGGTTGTTCCGGTGCTGTTGCTGTAGCGAACACTCACATTGTTCAGCGTAATGCTGGGCTGGTCGCTCCACCAGTATCCCAGCATCACTTCGCCGCCGTTGTCGATGCTCTCCTTGACCTCATCCGGCACGATCCAGGTCAGCGAGAGGCTGGAAGAATCGGTAAACACGCAGACATTCTTGGTCTGATACCAGCCCTTATCGGTTGCGCAGTCTGCGTTTTCATCCACAGATACACCGAATGCGCCGGTGAACTTGCCCAGTGCGCCGCTGCTGCTGATATCGAAGGTCACGGTCTGGAGGGTGTCGTCTGCACCGATCAGATCAGACAGTGCGATCTTCGCCGTTTTGGCTGCCTCATCGTTAAAGCTGAGGGTGGATGCCGGGCTGACAGAATTGGTGCCGTCTACCGGAACTTCCTTGGTGCGGGTATAGGTGCAGACAATGCTGGACAGCTTTACCTGCTGTACATTGCTCCACCAGTGACCAAACAGGACTTCGCCGCTGGGGTCGATCTCGGTCTGGATCTCTGTAGGAACATTCCAGGTGAATTCCGCATAGGCGCTGTTCTGGGACTGTTCAAAGTCTGCCGCCTGATACCATCCGGCATCGGTTGCGCTGGCACAGCCGTCCTTGACGGAGACGCCGTAGCCGCCTTTGAAGTCGCCCAGACTGGACGAGCCGTCGGCAGAATAGACGATAAAGGTAAAGGACTGTACCACGTCGCCTTCCTGGATAAAGTTGTCCAGCTTTGCCTTATAGTTGTTGGCGGTGTCGCTGCCCTTGTCCAGCATGGCGTTGATATCCGTCAGTTCCGTACCCAGCGTAGACGAAACCGTCTCTGTAGGGCTGACGTGTACGGTAGTGGTAGTCGCTTCGGTGGTTTCCGCTGCGGCTTCGGTCTCCTTGACGGAGGATTCCTCTGCGGCAGAAGATTCCGGCTTGCTGCTGTCATTGCTCTGCTTGCCGCATCCGGTAAACGCCGAGCCTGCCAGAACGCCGGCGAGCAGCAGTGCCGTGAGTTTTTTCCATGATTTCATAATGTTGTTCCTTTCTAAAAAAACAACGGATGCCAAAAGGATTCAGCATCCGCCGTTTTTCTTTCGAACCTTCCGGCTCTTACAAAAAATATGATTAGTCCACTTTGACGATTTCGCCCATCTGATTGCGGCCTGCGCCGATGGCGTTGGATTCGTCTGTATCGATGTGCATTGCAGTTGCATAGTTCGGGGAAACACGGCAAACCACGTCGCCCAGAATTGCCTTTCTGCCGTCGGTCTCAACACGTACCAAACGATATCCTTGTCCTTTACGCCAGCCTTCGCTGCATCCTCCGGGGTGAAGTGGATGTGACGCTTTGCCACGATCACGCCCTCAGAGATCTCCAGCTGACCAGCCGGACCAACGATCGTACAGGCACCAGAACCTGCTACGTCACCGGATTCCCGGATCGGTGCTGCAATACCGATAGAACGTGCATCTGTTGCAGACAGCTCTACCTGGTTTGCGCTGCGGAACGGGCCGAGGATCGAAACGTTCGGCAGTTCCTTCTTCGGACCAACGATAGTTACACGCTCTTCGCTTGCGAACTGTCCCGGCTGAGACAGCATCTTCTTAACTGTCAGTTCCTTTCCCTCACCGAACAGCACAGCAAATGCCTCGGCAGTCAGATGTACGTGTCTTGCAGATGTTTCAACAATAAACTTTTCAGACATGGTGTATACCTCCCATAAATGCTAACCGGCAATGCACCGGCTTCTTACAATATTGTACTACTTTTGCCGGTTTCGTCAAGGGGCTTGCCGTGTTTTTTCCGCTGTATCCGCACAGTGTTTCACTTTTTCTGCTGTACACGAATTTTCCATATTTCTTGACACATTTTTCAAAGTGTGATACAATAAAGCAAGTAAAAAAGAGAGGAATCTGCTTTATGTATTACCTATGCTATGCGCTGCTGTACTGCATCATCTTTGCCTTTGGTGCAGCCATCGGCAGCTTTCTGAACGTCTGTATCTACCGGCTGCCAAGGAGGAATCCCTGTGGCGGAACAACTCCCACTGCATGACCTGCGGCACGCCCATCCGGAAACGGGATCTGATCCCGATTTTCAGCTGGTGCCGGCTCAGGGGAAAATGCCACAGCTGCGGCGCAAAGATCCCGTTCCGCTATACGCTGGTGGAGAGTCTGAACGCCGTGCTGTACGTGCTGATCTACGCATACTTCGGCATCTTTGACCGTCCGCTGTATGCCGGGCTGGTCTGCCTGTTCTGTTCGGCGCTGGTGGTCGTCTTTTTCATGGATCTGGACACCCAGCTCATCAATCTGTACGTGCTGGGATTCATTGGGCTGCTGGGCATTGCTGCCACGGTCTATGATGTCTGCACCGGAAACAGCACCCTGCTCTCCCACCTCATTGGCGCAGCAGCAGCGTCCGTCCCCCTGTTCCTGCTGGTGATCCTGTCCGGCGAGCGTGCCATGGGGCGTGGCGATGCGGAACTGATGCTGGTGGGCGGACTGTTCCTGGGAGTAAAGGGCGTTGTAGTCGGGCTGTTCCTGGGACTGATCCTGGGCTGTATCTTCGGGCTGATCCACAAGGCAAAGACCGGGGACTCCAGATTCGCCTTTGGGCCGTATCTGTCTGCCGGCATGGCGCTGGCGCTGGTGGTGGGCGAGCCATTGCAAATCTGTATTTGCAACTGTGCGGTCTGCGGTAATCAGAACGTGTCAATAAACAATCAAAACCACCCGTTAAACGGGTGGTTTGAGAAAGCCCTATAAGGCATATTACGGACACTGCCCCTTAAGTGGGCTGAGAAAGGTCTGCCAACTGCATTTCATTCTCAGCTACCCCTTAAGGGTATTCTTTTTTATTTCTTACTGTTCTTCTTTCCGGTAAACGGATCCACTGATTCAAACAAACTCAATTGATCATTTGCAATATCGTCCTGCAACTGGTTCCTTATGTATTCTTCTATTCTCTTCTTATTTTTCCCTACTGTATCCACATAGTATCCTCGACACCAAAAATGTCGATTTCCATACTTGTATTTCAGATTTGCGTGTCGATCAAATATCATCAATGAACTCTTTCCTTTCAGATATCCCATAACTTGTGCTACACTATATTTTGGCGGTATTGATATCAGCATATGGATATGATCCGGACACGCTTCTGCCTCTATGATTTCGATTCCTTTCTGCTCACACAGTTTTCTCAGTATTTTTCCAATGTCTGTTTTTATTTGGTTATATATCACCATTCTTCTG
>ENA-OQEX01000238-OQEX01000238.1-human-gut-metagenome-genome-assembly--contig:-NODE-238-length-32041-cov-4.303409_pt1 | contig 32041 bp, 36 predicted proteins | sample MGYA00242802_ERZ504649 | MGnify/ENA primary metagenome ERZ504649 (study PRJEB26092, sample SAMD00036194) | human gut metagenome | host: Homo sapiens | study: EMG produced TPA metagenomics assembly of...
ATGCGGCGATATCCGGCTGCTCTCCCAGGCGGCAGAGGCGTGCCGGTCTGCAAACGGACTATGCTGACGTGATGGACGATTTCTTCCGGTCGGGCTATTCTTATCCGGAGGTGCTTTCCCAGATGGTGGGCAGCTCTACGGCGCAGAAACCGCCGCTGTGCTGCGGCACCCCAACAACACCCTCGCCATCGCCTATCTCAACGCCATCCATGAAATGGACAGTCCCCTGCGTCCCATGACCATCCAGCGCCGGGGCGCAGGTCACAACAGCAGCCAGCCCGGACCGGACGGCACGGCAAGCGCCACCTATATCCGGCAGTTTTTCGCAGACGGCGGCGACTGCGGCGCATGATGCCGTCTTACGCCTGGCACGCACTCCGGGAGGCACAGCAGGCAGGACACGTCGCCTCCATGTCGTATCTGGAACGGCTCATTCTGTACAAGCTGCGCACCACTGACCCGGATGAACTCCACGATATCGCCGAGATCGGGCAGGGTCTGGAACACCGGCTGTACAAGGCAAAACGCTCTGCATCCCTGGAAGAACTGCTCCAGACCATCCGCACCAAGCGCTATCCTATGGCACGGCTGCGGCGCATCCTGCTGCACATCCTGCTGGATATCCGCACGGCTGACATCCAGAACTATCCGGCATACGGCAGGATTCTGGCATTCAACGACACGGGACGAGAGATTCTGAAAGATTCCAAGGAAAAGCGGCTGCTGCCGTTTTCCCATTCGCTGGCAGAACTGGCACACACCAGCCCCACGGCAGGACGCTGTGCGGCTCTGGAATCCCAGGCAACTGACATCTACCAGCTGGCACGGCCGGTGATCGGACAGGGAGAATCCGATTTCCGGCGAAAGATCACCATTTCCGGTGGCACACACCACGCCGCACCGGAATCACAATCATAACAGCGGCGCACCTGTTTCGGAATCGGCGTCCGCTTTGGGAAGAAGTATTTTAGATGGAGAAAGTATCAAAAAAGCGGCTGGGACGGCGGCGGCGCATGGCACTGCTGCTGATCCTGCACTGGCGGCGGCAGCGGTTTATCTGATTTTTTTCCGTTCCGACAGCAGCCAGACCAAACGCATTACGCAAAAGACCAGCATTACGCTGGAGACCACAACGCCGGGCGAGACCACAGCACCGCCCAGCGTCCTGTATCAGGGGACAATCCCCATGAAAACAGAACTGACACTGCCCACCGAACCAGCATCTCTGCCAGCTGACCAGGTTCAGCTGGATGCCCAGCCGGTGCTGCAAAATCCGGAGCTGCCCACAGGCTGTGAAGTCACGGCGCTGACGGCAGCGCTGAACTACGCCGGCTATCCGGTGGACAAGGTGACTATGGCAGACAAGTATCTGATCCAGTCCGACCCGTACCTCACCACATTCGGCGAGGCATTTGTCGGCTCACCGCACAACAGCAACGCCTGGGGATGCTACGCCCCGGTCATCGTGGAGACGGCGCAGAACTACATCGCCGCCCAGGGCGGAAACGAGGTGGTGCAGAATCTCACCGGATGTTCCCTCAAGACGCTGCTCTGGGAGGTGGCAAACGGCACGCCGGTAATCACCTGGGTGACCATCAACCTCACCAGCCATGTGGAAGAGCGCTATTACTGGACCACGCCCAACGGCGAGGATGCCGTTTTTCTCATCAATGAACACTGCGTGCTGCTGTGCGGCTATGATCTGAACGCCAACACCGTCACGGTCTGCGATCCGCTGGAGGGAAAAGTGGACTACGACCTGGACAAATTCGAAGACCGGTACAACCTGGTGTACCAGCAGGCGGTAGTCATCCGTGACCCGGATAAGATGCAGTCCGGGGAGACGGAAACGGTAACGATAATGCCGGAGATTGATGCGCAATAATATATGCCACATCGACCCGCAGTCACACTATCCCGGAATCACACGCAACGACATCACTCGAACAGGAGGTATTCCCATGCCGCATATGCCGTCCTCTCTTATGAAACCATTGCAGACGACCTGATCGTCTGCACCAGCCAGCTCCACCGGTTCGGCACGGATGCAGTGCTGCTGACTAAATTTTCCGAATACCGGCAGAAGGACCGTGTCTGCGACCTGGGGACAGGCTGCGGCATTATCCCAATGCTGATGCAGCGCACCGCCCCGCCCCGGGAGATCTACGCCGTAGACATTCAGCCGGAGGCGATCGCACAGATGTGCCAGGGCATCGCCGAAAGCATGGGCATCGGTTCAGTCCTGCACCCGGTCTGCACCGATCTGAAAGAACTCTGGGACGGCGCACCCCTGGGACAGCTGGATCTGGTCACCTGCAATCCGCCTTACAAGGCATACCAGGCAGGCATCGAAAGCCAGCTGACGGCACAAAAATTGCACGGCACGAGGTGCTGTGCAACATCTATGATATCTGCCGCTCGGCAAAACGGCTGCTGCGGTTCGGCGGCAGACTCTGCATCTGCAACCGCCCGGAACGGCTGGCAGACTGCATGGATGCCATGCGGCAAAACGGCATCGAACCAAAGCGGCTGCAGTTTGTGGCGAAAGCGCCGGACGCACAGCCGTGGCTGTTCCTGCTGGAGGGCAGAAGCGGCGGCAAGCCTTTTCTGAACGTGCTGCCGCAACGCATTGTAGGCGACGGCAGCGGCGTGACAACACGGATATAACCGCAAGATAGAAATTGTATCAGAACAAGCAGAAATTGTATTAGAAATGCACGATTGCTTTTGTTATAATGATAGCAAATATTCCCCAAAACACTTTATCACCTGCACCACTATTTTTTACATCACAGGAGGGACAAACAACATGAGAAAAAACAATCCGATCTACAAACGGGCGCTGATGCTGGCTGTCCCCATGATGATCCAGAACGGCATCACCAATATGGTGAGCCTGGTGGACAACATTATGGTGGGCAGCCAGGGAACCGAGGCAATGACCGCCGTTTCCATTGCCGGACAGCTGATCTTCGTGTTCAACCTCGCCATTTTCGGCGCACTCGCCGGACCGGGCATCTACGGCGCACAATATTACGGACAGCGCAATCTGTACGGCTTTCAAAGTACATTCCGCATCAAGCTGTGGCTCAGCGCCGCCTGTCTCATCGGCGGACTGCTGGTATTCCTGCTGGGAGACGAGACGCTGATCGGGCTGTATCTCCACGGAGAAAGCGCCACGGTCGATGCAGCGCTCACCATGACCTATGCCAAGCAGTATCTGCACATTATGCTGATCGGACTGCCGTTCTTTGTGGTGACCCAGATCTATGCCACCAGTCTCCGGGAGACCGGCAGCAGCGTCAAGCCTATGGTAGGCGGCGTGGCATCTGTTGTGGTAGACGTTGTCCTCAACTATCTGCTGATCTATGGCAACTGCGGAATGCCGAAACTGGGTGTCCGTGGCGCAGCCATTGCCACTGTGCTGGCACGTGTGGCAGAAATGAGCATTGTAGTGATCTGGGCGCATCTGTGCCGGAACAAACACACTTTCCTAAAGGGCATTTACCGCACGCTGCTTGTCCCCGGTACTCTGGCGAAAAAGGTCATCCGGAAGGGTATGCCCATTTTCTGCAACGAACTGCTCTGGTCTGCCGGGTTGGCGGCGCTGACGCAGTGCTATTCCACCCGTGGGCTGGAAGTGGTGGCAGGACTGAACATTTCCAACGCCATCTGCAATCTGCTCAATGTGGTATTTGTGGCGCTGGGTTCTGCGGTGGGCATTCTCATCGGGCAGACGCTGGGCGCATCGGAATACGAGCGTGCCAAAAAGGATTCGTTCAGTCTGATGTGGTTCACCGGCGGCGTCTGTCTGCTGCTGGCGGCGATCCTGATCTCCGTTTCCGGCGTGTTCCCCAAAGCCTATGACACCACCCAGGAAGTCCGGAACTACGGCAGATGGTTCATTACCATTACCGCAGCTTTCTTCCCTGTTCAGGGATTTTTGAACGCCCTGTACTTCACCCTGCGCTCCGGCGGAAAGACCATGATTACCTTTTTATTTGACAGCGTCTTTACCTGGTGCGTGCCGCTGCCCACGGCGCTGATCCTGTGCCACTTTACCAGCCTGCCGATCCTGGGCATCTATGCCATTGTCCAGGCGGCGGATATTCTGAAAGTAGTCATCGGCTATATCCTCATTCAAAAAGGCGTCTGGATCAGCAATCTGGTAGAGGAGACAAAGTAGGACAGCTGCGGTTGTTTTGGAAAAAAGCACTTGACAAACCGGAAAAAATCGCATATAATAAAAGTGAAGAGAGCATACCAGCAGACGGTCTGCTCCCACAATGTGGTTAAAATAACCGCCCGCAGTTGCAAGCAGGGGCGGTTATTTCTTTTTGTATGCTAAGTATGCAAGATATGCTTTGAATACTTCGCAAACCATGCGAACACACTTGAAAAAGAACGCCTTTTCACAGGCGGTCTTTTTTCTTTCCTTTCCGCATAGAATTGCAAAAAACCATGCTATCGAAAGGACGAATCTTGCTATGCGCACATCATCTGCCGAACTGCCGCCGGAGCTGTCCCAGCGGGAACAACCTGTTGTTGCCCTTGCCGGAATGCCCAATGTGGGAAAGTCCACCGTGTTCAACGCCCTCACCGGGCTGCACCAGCACACCGGGAACTGGGCAGGAAAAACCGTAGCCAGCGCCGTCGGCACAACTGTCTGCTGCGGCGAGACCATTTTGCTTGCCGATCTGCCCGGCACCTATTCTCTCCGTGCCAGGAGTGCCGAAGAGGCTGTGGCACGGGACTTTCTCTGTTTTGCCAAACCGGATGCGGCGGTAGTGGTCTGTGATGCCACCTGTCTGGAACGTGGACTGCTGCTGGTCATGCAAGTGCTGGAGACCTGTCCCAAAGCCCTGCTCTGTGTCAACCTCCTGGACGAGGCGGAAAAGCGGCATATCACCATCGACCTGCCCCGGCTGGAACAGTGCCTGGGCATTCCGGTGGTTGGCGTCGCCGCCCGGAGCGGCAAGGGGCTGGCACAGCTGCAGGAACGGCTCCACGCTCTGCTGCATGAGGATGCGCCGTCACCCTGTCCGGTTCCCATTCCGGAACAGCTGGAAGAACCGCTGCAACTGGTGCAGGCTGCCCTGCCGGAAAACGGAAACGGGCTGCCGCCGCTGTGGACGGCAAAGCGCCTGTTAGAACCCGAACCGGAACTGCACGAAAAAATCGCCGCACACATGGGCATTTCTCTGGAGACCGGCGAAATTGCCGATGCGCTGCGGCAGGCACAGTGCCTGATCTCCCCGGAACAGTGCGCCGATGCATGATCGCCGCCGTTGTCACCCACAGCGAAGAGATCGCCGCCCGGGTCGTCCAACAGCCGGAACACGCCGATGCCGCCGACCGGAAAATTGACCGGATCCTTGCCGGGAAATGGGGCATTCCGGTCATGCTGTTGCTGCTGGGACTGGTGCTGTGGCTGACTATCGTAGGCGCAAACTATCCGTCCGCCTGGCTCGCTGCCGGGTTTGCACAGCTAAAGCTGGTGCTTTCCCGGCTGCTGGAACTGCTGTCTGCGCCGGGCTGGCTGGAAAGCTTTCTCCTGGACGGCATATACACCGTGCTGACCTGGGTCATTGCCGTGATGCTGCCGCCCATGGCGATCTTCTTTCCCCTGTTCACACTGCTGGAGGACTTCGGTATCTGCCCCGTGTGGCGTTTCACCTGGACCGTTCCTTTCAGCGTGCCTGTGCCTGCGGCAAGCAGAGTCTCACCATGTGCATGGGATTCGGCTGCAACGCCGCCGGCGTGACCGGATGCCGCATCATTGATTCTCCACGGGAACGGCTCATCGCCATCCTCACCAACAATTTCGTCCCCTGCAACGGCAGATTTCCCACCATGATTACCTGCATCTCCCTGTTCTTCGCCGCCGGCAGCGGACTCTGCCGCACCGTCAGCTCGGCTGCGCTGCTGCTGGGGCTGATCCTGCTGGGCATCTTTTGCACATTTGGCGTTTCCCGGCTGCTCTCCCACACCATTCTGAAAGGCATTCCCTCTTCCTTTACCCTGGAACTGCCGCCGTACCGCAGACCTCAGATCGGGAAGGTCCTGCTCCGGTCGCTGTTAGACCGAACCGTCTTTGTGCTGGGGCGTGCCTGTCTGGTGGCTGCGCCGGCAGGAGCGCTTTTGTGGGGCTTTACCAACTGCACCATCGCCGGGGAAAGCCTGTTCGACCACTGCGCCGCATTCCTGGAGCTGCCGGGACAGTGCATCGGGCTGGACGGCGTGATCCTGCTGGGATTTCTCCTGGGATTTCCGGCAAATGAGATCGTTCTGCCCATCATTCTCATGGGTTACACCGCCGGAACGGCACTGACGGAGACCAGCGACCTCAGCCGCATCCACGAGATTTTAACGGCAAACGGCTGGACACCGGTGACGGCGCTCTGTATGCTGCTGTTTCTGCTGTTCCATTTTCCCTGCTCCACCACCTGTCTCACCATCCGCAAAGAGACCGGCAGCTGGAAGTGGACGCTGGCGGCGTGGTGCATTCCCACACTGGCGGGCATCTTGCTGTGCGGCGCTGTTTCCTGGACGGTGCGGCTGGTAAACTTTATTTTTGAAAAGCATCCGCAGGCAGTCTCTCCGTATCTGCGCATATTTTCCCCTTTTCCGGGCAATCTATCCTCAGCGGCAAAATCTGCCGCTGCCCTGTGATTTCTTTCTCCGCACACGGAAAAATCGCAGGAGAAAGCCCGTGTGCGGAGAAACGGAGACAGAAATGTCCAAGCAGAACCAGAATCAGAGCCAGAACCGTCAGCAGCAGCAGAGCCAGAATCGCCAGAACCAGCAGGCACAGCAGAAGCAGAACCAGTCTGCACAGAACTGCCGGAACCAGCAGGGCGACGACGATGACGACTGTGGATGCGGCTGCGGCAGATAACCATTTGACCGCAGAGACTCGTCTTTCCGGACAGATTCGACCGTCTTTCCTGTGAAAACGAGTTCTGAACCTACAGCAATGCACAAATCAAAACAGGACAGCGTCCCTTTTTTCTGGGAATGCTGTCCTGTTTTTGGTTCTGTATTTTTACAATGCCGTCCTATATCTTTAAGATCTCTTCCCAGGTCATGGGTTTCCCCACACCACGGTAAGCGCAGTACAGCATCAGATAGAAAGTATCTGTGGAATTGATAACGCCATTTCCGTCACAATCTGCTGCGGCAGCCTGGGACATGGTGAGACCGCTGGATTCTCCCACGGCGTTCAGCGCCTGTGCCAGCATGGACTGGTACACATCGGACGCATCCAGCCTGCCGTTTCCGTCTGCATCGCCCAGCAGGAACGACGGTTCTGCGGTTTCTTTCGTGTAGATGTTCTGGGGATACCGGAGCTTTCCTGCCTGCTCCAGACCGGCAAGCAGATTCTGCGCCGCATTGTCCACCTCTGCCTGGGTAGCAGTCTCGTCCAGAGCGGACGCCGCCGCATAAGCGCTCCGGTACAGTGCGTTCGCTCCGGCATCCGGCGCACCATATGCCAGCGCCGCATCCAGCTGACTCCGGTTTACCTCTGCATCCGGAGACTGCACAATTGCCTTGATGGCGGCATTCCCCAGGTTGGAATACGGCTGGTTTCCCTTGCTGTTCACCCAGGTGCGGACATCCGTCATATCCATCCACTCCCCGTCCCCGTCATAAATGTAGGACTGTCCGGGCTGGACGGAGCAGTGGCGTTCCAGCACATCGTTGCTCACCGACTCAAAGGAGAGCCACAGGCGGTCACTGCCGCTTTTGGCACGGTTCAGCTCCACCGTCACGGAAAAACGGTCACCCTTTTTCAGCGTAATGCCCTGGCTTTCCAGGGAGATACTCTTATAGCCGCCGTACTGCACCGTGCCACGCTGGGTACACAGCTTTTCGCCGTCTATGGGCGACTTGGCATTCTCCCGGAGCCGATAGACGGACACAATATAATAGCCGCTCTGGGGATTGGAAGAGGAAAACGGAAACATGACATCAGTCAGCACACCGTCCCGGTCTGCTGTAAACACGTTCGCCGCCGCCGGGAACTTCACGTTGGCATAGGAGACGCTGCCGTCATACTGATAGCAGGTGGTGTGTTCGCTGGCATCGGTCATCAGGAATCTCGCCGCCTCGCAGAGCGACAGTTCCTCATAAGAGAGCCAGAAATAGCCGCCGTCCGCATCATCATCGCCCCAGCTGTTCCGCACCAGCCATGCGCCGTCAAACTTGGGCTGGTTTCCGGGTCGGAAATTCTTCCGGGAATAATTGTTGTCCCAGCCCACCAGCAGCACTGCGTGGTCAGCATCTGTGGCGCTGTGGCTGTTCTGATAATAGGCGATGGACTCGCCGTTGTCGTAGAAGGTACTCTTGGAATAAAATGCCGCACTGACTGCGCCGCTCTCCATGATCCACTGCTGGATGGTCGCCGTGGAACTGCTGTTGACCTGCAGCAAGACATCGGAACTCTTCATCCGGTAATAGGAATTATACCGCTGATACTCGGAATAGCCCTGTTTCCACTGGGACATGGGCGCATACTGTTCCAGCTGTGTGCCGATGCCTGCTGCCAGCGCATAGCCGGCAATGGTGGGATTTCCGCCGCTGATACCCTTTTGCGCCATGACGATATAGTCGCCGCTGGCGGTATCACCGGGCAGCAGATGGTTGGTGAAAGGATACCAGCAGCGATGCCTCGGAAAAGTTCAGTTCCCCGTTGCTGTCAAGCCAGCGGTCCGGGATCTCCAGTCCCTGGTACATAATATTGGATTCACAGGCACCCAGCGCCGCATATGCCCAGCAAAGTCCGGTATTGCCCTGGTCTTTTACCGAAGTGACATAGGAGACGCCGTCCACATCCAGCAAAGAATAGGACGACGGCAGCGCCGATGCGCCCTGGAAATTATCCAGCGCCGCATCCTCCTCTGTGGAATCCGGCAGCGTCTCCGCCATTTCCTCTGACGGCACCAGCAAGCCGTCGTTTTGCTTCCAGGTCTCTTCCAGCACTTCCGGCATCGCCGGCTGCGCCGCAGCAGAGATCTGACCCCACGGCAGACAACATCCTGCAATCAGCAGCGCCATCCCCATGCGCCCCAGATGCACCCGATCTCGTTTTCTCATGAATTCCTCCTGCCATATTCCGGCAACATGAATGTGTATGAAATGTAAAGTGTGATATAAGTTAGTATAGCATATTTCCCCAGTTGTGTCAAATGGTTTTCTCTTGACATCCGCTGCCGCCGTCCGGTAAAATAGTTCTGTCACAATCGCCGTCCTTGTGCGTTATATCTGATAGGACGTCCGATAAATGGGGAAGGAGATGAAACAGATGCAGCCGGCAAAAGAAAAACTGCACACGCTGTATAAAATTTACGAAAAGCCCATGTACCACATTGCCTACGCCATCCTGCACCACACCCAGCAAACCGAAGATGCCGTTTCAGAGGCATTTTGCCGGGTGATCGCCAATCTGCACAAGATCGGCGATCCGGAGAGTCCGCAGACCAGGCAGTACATGATACAGATCATCCGCAGCACTGCCATCAGCCAGTACCGGAAAAACGCCCGGGAATCCGACCGGCGCTCTCCGTGGGACGATAAATTTCTGCAAATTCCAGAGGATGCGCCGCCATGCCCCTTGGAACAGCAGGAGGAACAGGCGATGCGGCAGGCAGTGCTGGCAGAGATGATGGAGGTCCTAAACGAGACCGACCGGAAGATCGTTCTGCTGCGCTGTCAGGAAAACCTCTCGTTCCGGGAGATCGCCCGGCAGTGCGGCATCAAGGAGGCGGCGGCACGGAAACGCTTTGAACGTGCCAGAAAAGCCATGATAAAGCAGAAAGGAGTAACTTCTTATGAGCAGCTATTTTCCGTATGACGACAAGGAATGGGAAAGCATTGTGGAACAGGCGTTTTCACCGGACGCGGCCGAACCGCAGTTTTCCAAGGCATACCAGAGAAGAAAACACAGAATGGAGCGAAAAATGATGCGAACCAGATGTTCTGCAAAAAAGAAAGTCGGCACTTTTCTCGCTGTGGCAGCTGCCGGCGTGCTGAGCATTGCAATCGCTGTTCCGGCAGTGGCTTCGTCCGATGCTGTTAAGGGGATCTATGCCTTTTTCAGCAATGAAAAATATTACACAAAAAGTCCCATAGAGAAAAACGATCTGACTTCCTATGCGGAAAAAACAGACGAAATGCAAAAAACGAAAGACGGTACGATTCGCATGGAAAACATCTACTGCGACGGCAGCCACCTGAGTGTAACGCTAAGATTAACGAATTTGCCAGAAGCATTGCAGAACAGCACCGGAATTGAATCGGAGTTTACCGGCACACTGAATGGACAAAAGCTGTCATTTATCGGAAGTACCGGTACATATACTATGAGTACAAAAACCGGTGGGCTGGCAACGCTTTCTGAACAGGCAGAGGGTGCATACTATGACAAGGAAAATACCAGCATTGCCGGATTTGTGAAGTCTGGCGATGCGGAATATAGTATTGTGCTTTCGGCGGAATGCAGTGAGATATTTCAGGGGGACACTACAGCAAGCCTGCCGTTGCAGCTTTCGTTTTCGTTCTTACAGGGAATAGATGCAACTAGTTGGTCATGGTTTGAAACCGGCGTATCCGCAAAGGGTGATACGGCATATAGCTGTGAACCGAGATCTCTGGGTGTTATTCCTGTGGATATTACTCTGACTGCGGAGATACAGGCGGATACCAGCCGAACGGACATCTATCCAGTTACCGAAACAAAAGACGGATATACGCTGGAATCTGTGACTGTTTCTCCGTTTAGCACAGAGATCCGTTTTTCTGAGGATACTGTATTTGATGACTACGATGTGATGTATGTCACGGATCAGAACGGTAACTCTTATGATATGATAGACGCGAATATTGATACAGACATTTCCTTTCAGAATTCTGTATGGGAAGCAGCATTGACTGATGCTACGGAACTGACCATTCGTATTGTTCCGGAAGGAAAAAACAACTTGGACGCAGCAGGTACAGTTTTTACTGTTCCCATTGACAAAGGTTATCGGACACAAACGATCAATGACTTTGATCTGGCAGAGAACTATACGCAGTATATCCCGCCAATGCCTGATGAAGAATCTGCTTCCCAGTGATTTCTACCGCACAGAGTTTACTTTCATCTCTTGAAAAACAATCTGTGTACGTCAGATATAAAACAGACTTTGACATTTCCCATGGCAGATGCTTTTTCCGTCTGTCAGTTCATCCCTTTTGAAAAAAGCCGCAGGTTTTTTCTCCGCCTGCGGCCTTTTCATGGTTTCGAAACAAACTTTCCGGATGGACTTCTCAAAACGCTTGCCAATTTTCTGGATATGTGGTATAATAAACAACAGTGAAGAGAAAGGCGGTGGAATGCCGTGACAAAACGGGAAGAATTTATTGCCGTTTATCAGGAAAACATCAAGCGCCGTGGCGCAGACCGGCTGCTGGAGTGGCTGGATTCAGACGCCAGCGACTTTTTTACAGCGCCGTCCAGCACCCGGTTCCACGGGGCATATGAGGGCGGTCTGGTGGAGCATAGTCTGAATGTGTATGAATGCCTCAAGGACTATCTCTCCCGTCCCCGCACCAAGGATCTGTACGGCATGGACTATACGCCGGAGACCATTGCAGTGACAGCCCTGCTCCACGATATCTGCAAGGTAGGGTTCTATGCGGTGGACTACCGGAATGCCAAAAACGACCAGGGCGTATGGGAAAAGGTGCCGTATTACACCGTGCGTGACACCCTGCCTACGGACACGGGGAAAAATCCGTGTACATGATCCAGAGCTTTATGCGGCTCACACGGGACGAGGCGTTCGCCATCCGCTATCACATGGGCTTTTCCGGAAACGAGGACAAAAACAGCGTGGGCAGGGCACTGGAGATGTTCCCTCTGGCGCTGGCGGTCAATGTGGCGGATATGGAGGCAACGTATTATCTGGAAGGGTCTGTGAAATAAACTCGCTTTGCAGCAGACCTGTCTTAACTGCAATCCAACAGGGAATTCGCCCTGTTTGTGATATAATAGGAGTAGGAGGAAAGAAAAATGAAATGGTATGAAAATGCGGTAATGTATCACATCTATCCCCTGGGATTCTGCGGTGCGCCGAAGCACAACGAAGGCGGCGAACCGGTGAACCGGCTGGAAAAGGTGCTGGACTGGATTCCGCATCTGAAAGAACTGGGCGTTGATGCAGTCTACTTCGGACCGGTGTTCGAGTCTGTGGAACACGGCTATGACACCACCGACTACCGGGTGATCGACCGCCGGCTGGGCACCAACGAAATGTTTGCCCACATCTGCGACGAACTGCACAAAAACGGCATCCGGGTCATCCTGGACGGCGTATTCAACCACGTGGGACGCAACTTCTGGGCATTCAAGGATGTCCAGGAAAAGGGACAGGCATCGGAATACTGCGACTGGTTTGCCGGTCTGAACTTCGGCGGTCAGAGTCCCTGCGGCGACAACTTCTGGTATGAGGGCTGGAACGGCTATTACAACCTGGTCAAGCTGAATCTGCGCAACTGGCACGTATGCGATTATCTGATCGACGCCGTAAAACTGTGGATGGATGAGTTCCACATCGACGGCATCCGTTTTGACGCTGCGGACTGCGTGGACTTCGACTTCTTCCGCCGCATCCACAATTTCTGCAAGGAACGCAATCCGGAATTCTGGCTCATGGGTGAAATCATCCACGGCGACTATAAGCGCTGGGCAAACCCGGAGATGCTGGACAGCGTCACCAACTATGAGTGCTATAAGGGCATCTATTCCTCACACAACGACAAGAACTATTTCGAGATCAACTACAGCATCAACCGCCAGTTCGGAAACGGCGGCATCTATCAGGGCATTGCGCTGTACAACTTCGTGGACAACCACGATGTAAACCGTCTGGCAAGCACCCTGTCTGACCAGCGGTATCTGCCCCTGTGCTATACGCTGATGTACTGTATGCCGGGTATCCCGTCCATCTACTACGGCAGCGAATACGGCGTCATGGGCAGACACGAGAATAACTCGGACGACGGTCTGCGCCCCTGCCTGGATCTGGACGATCTGAACCGCAGCGGCAATCTGGATCTGTACCGCCACCTGGTAAAGCTGGGCAGAATCTATCACGCATATCCGGCACTGCGCACCGGCTCTTACTACACCGTAGAGGTCCGGAACCGCCAGCTGCTGTTCGCCAAGGAACAGGACGGCAGAACCGTTTATGTTGCACTGAACCTGGAGGACTGCCCCAGCGAGTTCCGTTTCGGCACACACGTGCCGTCTCTGGTAGACGTTGTCAGCGGTCAGCCGGTACAGGTGGAAAACGGCGGCGCATGGATCCGTGTTGCACCGTTCTCCGCTATGATCCTGGTAGAGGATGACATCGTCAACAACACCGAGCCGGAAACCGAGGCAGTTGCCGTTCCGGAGCCTACCGTCCTGGAGGCAGGCGCCAAGTACCGGGACGTTCTGGACGGCACCGTCTGCGAACTGCTCCAGCCCTCTGCACGCCACGCAGAGACACAGGAAGAGCTGGTCGTTTACCGCAAGGAACAGGACGGCAGCGTCTGGGCAATGCCGAAGTCGATCTTCACCGGCACAGCACACGACAACCAGCCGAGATTCACAAAGCTTTAAGGAACGGGAACACTATGGAACACAACACCCTGCAGGGCGTGATCTTTGACCTGGACGGCACACTTCTGGACTCCACCGGGATGTGGCGGCAGGTAGACGGCAGACTCATGGCGCATTACGGCAAGGAAGTGCCGCCGGATCTGTCGGAAACGGTACAGCGTATGTCCATCGAGGAATTCTCTCAGTTTTTTGTAGAGGAGTTCGATCTTCCGGTGACCCCGGAGCAGATCGCACAGCAGGTGGCGGATATGGTCGCTGAGGAATACCGGGAAAAATTGCAGCTGAAACCCCACGTCCCGGAGATCCTGGACTGGCTGGATCAGCAGAACATCCCCTACGGCGTTGCCACGGCGACCTACGGAGAACTGGCAGAGGCGGCGCTGCGGCGGCTGCACATCTGGGAACGGCTCCGTTTCCTGCTCACGGAACAGGATGCCGGCGCACCCAAGACCCAGCCGAGGATCTTTCAGCTGGCGGCACAGGAACTGCACCTGGCAGACGGCAGATCGCCGTGGTGGAGGACTCGCTTCACGCACTGGAAGGCGCAAAAACGGCGGATTTTTCACCATCGGCATTGCTGATCCGGAAAATGCGCCGGTCTGGAAAGAGATCTGCGCCACTGCCACCGTACACATCCACGACATTCTGGAAATGAAACAGTTTTTCTGAGAAAGGACACGAGAGCCAACATGAGCGGTACATTATACATCATCGGCACACCCATCGGCAACCTGGAGGACATCACCATGCGTCAACTGCGGCTGCTGGGTGAGGTGGACTTTCTGGCGGCAGAGGACACCCGTGTGACCCGAAAGCTCCTGTCCCATTATGACATCCACACGCCCATCGTCAGCTATCACGAACACAGCGGACTGACGGTGGCGCAGAGCATCGCCGACCGCATCCTTGCCGGCGAATCCTGCGGCGTTGTCACCGATGCCGGAATGCCCTGCATCTCCGACCCGGGCGAGCCGCTGGTACAGCTCTGTCACAAGCTGGGCGTGCCGATGGAAGTTGTTCCCGGACCGTCGGCAGCAATCGCTGCCCTTGCCGTCTCCGGACAGCACACCGCACGCTTTGCCTTTGAGGGCTTTCTCTCCGTGAACCGCAACCAGCGCACCGCACACCTGGAACAGCTGCGGCAGGAACAGCGCACCATGATCTTCTATGAGGCACCCCACAAGCTCTGCCGCACACTGGCGGACATGGCGGCTGTCTTTGGCGGAGACCGGAGCCTGTCTCTCTGCCGGGAGCTGACCAAGATCCACGAGGAGGTGCGTCTGACTACCTTTGCGGACGCCATCGCCTACTACGAAAACACACCGCCACGAGGCGAGTTTGTGCTGGTAGTTGCCGGCGCAGTACCGCAGCAGGAGGCACAGCTGACCCTGGAAGAGGCGGCAGAACGGGTGCGGCAGTATGTGGCAGACGGGCAGAAACTGACCCAGGCGTGCAAAACCGTTGCCGCAGAGACAGGTCACCGGAAAAGCGACCTGTACGACGCCGTACAGAAAGACTAAAGGCTGCTTAATCTTACAACAAATATCCGGAAAAGACACGGTTCGCCGTGTCTTTTTTTGTGCCGTTCTTTCCGGATGATCTCCGTATTTCCACAGTTCTCCCGATCTTTCCACCACGTTTTCCACAACTTGTGGAAAACAAAAACTGCTGTTTTTCCGGTGCTTTTCTGCAATTGGTTACAATCATTACACATTACGCCGAAATGCGACAGCGGAGCGCTGCGGAAAGTTCGAATTTCGTCACCCCGTTGTAACAAGTTTTCCGCATTGTGTGGAAAACCGTGTTGAAAAGTTGGGGAAATATTCGGCAAAACCTGCGCCATACCGGAAAAATCCCCGAAATTTCGCAGAAAAAACGCCGTGGAAATGTGGAAAGGGAATATCTCCGCAGTTGTGGGAAACACTAATCTTGCAAAGCGATGCTTCTGCAATCTTCGGAGTGTATGGGCGCATCCACGCCGATATGCTCTCTGAAAATGAGGTGAAACCATGAAAATCAAGCACTATCTGGCGCTGCCGATGGCACTGCTGCTGATGGGCAGCCTGTTCACCGGCTGCGGCAGCAAGGACGACAGCTCCATGAACGATTCTGTCAGCAGCTCTGCCGCAGACGACAGCAGCCGGGATGACAAGGACGACAGCAAAGATGACAGCAAGGACGACGGCGGCAACATTGTCAGCGATGCAGAGGACGGTGTCCGTGACATCGTGACCGATGCCGGAGACGCAGTCCGTGACGCAGGAGATGCCGCAGGCGATGCGGTAAAGGATGCCGGCGATGCTGCCGGTGACATTCTGGGCGGCGATGACGACTCCCAGAAGGACGAGAACGACGACAGCAGCCGATAAAAAAAGCCTCATCCAGGTGCATTTCTGCATCGGATGAGGCTTTTTCATGCAGCCGTTTATTGCTGCTCAAATCGCCGCTTTAACTTTTCAAAAAAGTTCTGCCGCTTTGCCTGGTTCTTTTCCTCCAGACTGTCGTCAAACTTTTGCAGCAGCTCTTTCTGCTGGCGTGTCAGCTTTCTCGGCACTTCTACCACAACGGTCACATACTGATCGCCGTAGGATTCTCTGCCCAGATACTTTACACCCTCACCACGCAGGCGGAACTTCGTGCCGCTCTGTGTGCCTTCGGGGATCTCATATTCCACCTTGCCCTTGATGGTAGGTACTGTCACCTTATCGCCCAGAACAGCCTGTGCATAGGTGATAGGGATCTCGCAGTAGATGTCCACGCCGTTCCGGGTGAACAGTTCATGCGGCCGTACATTGACAGATACGTTTAGATCGCCGTTCGGACCGCCGTTCAGACCGGCATCGCCCTGACCGCTGACACGCAGCACCTGTCCGTTGTCAATGCCTGCCGGCACTTTCAGCTCAATGTCGTTGGTAGAGCGATAGCGTCCGCTGCCACGGCACTTGCTGCACGGATTGGTGACGATCTTACCCTTACCGCCGCAGCGTGAGCATACCTTTGTGGTGGAGATCACGCCAAACGGTGTCCGCTGGTTCACACGGACAGAACCCTGACCGTGACACTCGGTACAAGTGGTGCTGGTGGTCTTGGCATCTGCGCCTGTGCCGCCGCACTGCTCACACTTCACCATATGGGTGATGCGCATTTTCTTCTTGACGCCCTTGCACGCCTCCATAAAATCAATGGTCACATTGCTGTTGACGTCGCCGCCACGCCGGGGCGCATTGGCATTGGACGCCGATCTGGAGCTGCCGCCAAAGCCGCCGAATCCGCCGCCAAAGATGCTGTCGAAAATGTCGCCTACATCACCGAATCCGCCAAAGCCGCCGAATCCGCCTGCACCAGCGCTGCCGCCATAGTTGGGGTCTACGCCGGCATGACCGAACTGGTCATATCTGGCACGCTTTTCCGAATCGGAAAGCACTTCGTATGCCTCGTTGACTTCCTTGAACTTTTCCGCTGCTTCTTTATCGTCCGGGTGCAGATCGGGGTGATACTTCCGGGCCATGGTCTTGAACGCCTTTTTGATCTCGTCCTCAGAAGCACCCTTTTTCAGCCCCAGCACTTCGTAATAATCCCGTTTTTCTGCCATGTCTGCTGGCTCCTTTCCCTGGAACAGACGCATAGCAGCTGTTCCTGTCTGTATGGATCATGGGAATATCTTTCACTCCCATATACAACGATGCCGGGACAAGCCGAAACCTGCCCCGTCACCGCCGTTCTATTCACAGCGGTACGTCACGTTCCACGCCGCTGCGTTTCATTCTTAAACTTCCTTGAAGTCTGCGTCTACGACGCCGTCATCGTTTGCGCCGCCGTTCGGATTGCCGCCCATATTCGGATCAGCACCGCCGAAACCTGCGCCGCCCATGTTCGGGTCTGCGCCCGGCTGACCGCCGTTCTGCTGATACATCTTGGAGGACAGTGCATAGAATGCCTGCTGGAGATCGTCGGTCTTTGCTTGATCGCAGCGGCATCATTGCTGCCGACTGCACTTCTCAGATCAGCGATCTTGCTCTCGATCGCAGACTTTTCATCTGCCGGAACCTTGTCGCCGAATTCCTTCAGTGCGTTCTCGCACTGGAAGCACAGGCTCTCTGCGTTGTTCTTGGAGTCAACCTCTTCACGACGCTTTTTATCCTCTTCGGCATACTGTTCTGCTTCCTTGACAGCCTTGTCGATATCGTCCTTGGACATATTGGTAGATGCAGTGATCTTGATATCCTGCTCCTTGCCGGTACCCAGATCCTTTGCAGTTACGTGAACGATACCGTTCTGGTCGATATCGAAGGTAACTTCGATCTGCGGGATGCCTCTCGGAGCCGGTGCGATGCCGTCCAGACGGAAGGTACCCAGCTGCTTGTTGTCCTTTGCGAACTCACGCTCACCCTGGAGAACGTTAATGTCTACTGCGGACTGGTTGTCAGCTGCGGTAGAGAAGATCTGGCTCTTCTTGGTCGGGATGGTGGTGTTTCTCTCAATGATCTTGGTGCATACACCGCCCATGGTTTCCAGACCCAGAGACAGCGGTGTAACGTCCAGCAGCAGCAGACCGTCCTTGACGTCGCCGCCCAGGACACCGCCCTGGTATGCAGCACCCAGTGCTACGCACTCGTCCGGTTGATGCCCTTGAACGGTTCCTTGCCCAGCTTCTGGCGAACAGCTCCTGTACAGCCGGGATTCTGGAAGAACCGCCGACCATCAGGATCTTGTTCAGATCAGACGGAGACAGGCCGCTGTCGGACAGTGCCTGCTGTACCGGTCCCATAGTAGCATCTACCAGGTCCTTGGTCAGCTCATTGAACTTGGCAACAGTCAGATTCATATCCAGGTGCTTTGCGCCGGTTGCATCCGCAGTGATAAACGGAATGTTGATGTTTGTGGTTGTGGTGGAGGACAACTCGATCTTTGCCTTTTCTGCGGCATCCTTCAGACGCTGTACAGCCATCTTATCGGTAGAAAGGTCAATGCCTTCGGTCTTCTTGAACTCTTCAACCATCCAGTTGATAACTCTCTGGTCGAAGTCATCGCCGCCCAGGCGGTTGTTGCCTGCGGTAGCCAGTACCTGCTGTACGCCGTCGCCCATCTCAATGATGGAAACATCGAACGTACCGCCGCCCAGGTCGTATACCATAACTCTCTGGTCGTCTTCCTTATCAATGCCATAAGAAAGCGCAGCTGCGGTCGGCTCGTTGATGATACGCTTTACGGTCAGACCTGCGATCTGTCCTGCGTCCTTGGTTGCCTGACGCTGAGAGTCGGTGAAGTATGCCGGAACGGTGATAACTGCCTCAGTTACCGGCTGACCCAGATATGCCTCTGCATCGGTCTTTAACTTCTGGAGGATCATTGCGGAGATCTCCTGCGGTGTATACTTCTTGCCGTCAATATCTACCTTATAATCAGAACCCATGTGACGCTTGATCGAAGAGATCGTGCGCTCCGGGTTTGCAATTGCCTGACGCTTTGCGGTCTGACCCACCAGACGCTCGCCGGTCTTGGAGAAACCAACTACAGACGGGGTGGTTCTTGCACCCTCTGCGTTCGGGATTACGACTGCGTTGCCGCCTTCCATAACGGCAACACAAGAGTTTGTTGTACCCAAGTCAATACCAATAATCTTTCCCATGATAAATTCTTCCTTTCTGTATCTCCGTTTCCCCTGCGGAAAAACGGGCAGATTTTTCAAAATAAATATGATTTATTTCAACTGTCCTTTCGGACAGGGGTTTTTATAACCAGAATTCGCTGCGCAGTGCCTTCAGCGCATCTTCTGTTGCCGTTGTGCCGTCATCATATTCCAGCGTAGCGGCGAAGTTCTCGCCGGCGTCACCGGTGATGCCGTACAGGGCATACGCTCCGCTGCCGTCCTGGTCAAACAGGCAGCAGCCATCGTCGATCAGTTTTGCCGTGACACCCATCTTTGTCAGGGTATCCACGATCTCCTGCGCATTGGTAAAGGACGGCTGCATATCAATGAGGACATTCACCGTTGCCTGTTTTTCTGCGCTGTACATCTCGTACTGATAGCTGGTCTGTCCCAGCATGATGGACTTCCATTCCCACTGCTGCTGCACGCTTTCCGGCGGCGTATACAGTGTCAGTTCCGGATGCTGTTCTGCCATCGCTGCGGCAAAATCTGCATAATTGTCAAAGCGCTGTGCATCTGCGGCGGAGCTTTCTTCTGCCGCCGTAGTTTCTGCCGCATCGGTCACGACCTCTGCGGTGGTTTCCAGTGCCGTGGTGGTGGCTGCCTTGCTGGATTCTGCGGTCTTTCCGGAATCACATCCGGTCATCCACGCCAGTGTCAGCAGCATCGCCGCCGTCATGAGAGACGCTGTGTGTTTCTTCACTGTCCTGCCTCCTGCCTACACAGAAACGGCAACCATTGCCGGACGGATGAGGCGGTCACCCAGCAGGTATCCCTTCTGGAACACCTCGCAGACCTTGTCGCTCTCATACTCGCTGTCGTCCACCTGCTTGATGGCATTGTGGAGATTGGGGTCGAAAGTCTCGCCCAGTGCGGCGATCTCTGTCACGCCCAGCTTTTCGAAAGCTTTCTGGATCTGTGCGAAGGTCAGTTCCACGCCCTTTTTGTAATTCTCATCGGTACAAGGTGCCTCCAGCGCACGTTCAAAGGTGTCCATGACATTCAGCAGTTCCTTTACGCAATCCATCTTTGCATCCCCGTAGATCTTCTTCTTTTCCTCGGTGGTGCGGTTGCGGTAGTTCTGATACTCAGCCATGAGCCGCAGGTGCTGGTCCTTCTGATCTGCCAGCTCTGCCTCTTTCTGCGCCAGTGCATCCTTCAAGTCTTTTTTCTTCTTTCTTTTTGTCGTCCTTGGTTTCTTCTGCCTTGGTCTCCGGTGCAGCAGCCTCTTCCGGCGCTTTCTCTGTCTTTGCGTCGTTGTTACGGAAGAGTGCAAGAAGGTCATTTACAAACTTAGTCTCTTCCGGTGTTCTCTCTGCCTCTGGCTTTTGCACTATTGCAATAAATTTATCGTAAGCATTCGGCTTTTCCGCAGCAGTTTCCGGCTTTTTGGTTTCCTTTTCGTCTGCCATCAAAAACACGTCCTTTCTATTGTTCCGGCTTGTGTTCCGAATCGTTGTCTGGTTTTTCGATCATCTCTAATTCCGGCGGCGTTTTGTCCTCCTCCGAGATCAGATGTGAGATCTTTTCGGTAAAATATTCTATATAAGGTATCACCTTGCGTAATTCAGCCGAACCGGTCCGATCACGCCCAGCGAGCCAGCGGTGTGGTCACCTTTCTGATACTTGGAAACGATCATACTGGAGTTGCCGATGACAAAATCGTTGCCCTCTTCTCCGAACATCACCTTGATGCCCTGGAACGAGTCGTCCAGCAGTCCGGACAGCTCCTGTTTATGCAGGATGAACTTTGCCACCTCTGCCTTGTCCAGGTCGTCGCAGGAGAACAGGTTCTGCTCTCCGGTGACATACAGCTCATTCTGCTGCAAGTCCTTGGACATTTCGCAGATGCCCTGTACCAGCGGCTGAGGGTCATCATGTAGGTTCCCATGGCGGTCACCATCTGATCCAGGCTTTTCTTCGGACAGATCCGAGACCGAAACGCCCTCCAGGTTCTCTTCCATAAAGTGTTTGAAGAAATCCATGTGTTCATGGGTCAGATCAAACTGTAAGCGGCAGGCACGGTTCTTGATCTTGCCATCCGATGTGATAAGCAGCACCACATACATCCGCTTTCCGGTCGGGATCACATCCACCTTGGAGATCACGGAATATTTGGGTGCGAAGTTGGAGACCACCGTCGCACACTTTGTGATCTGAGAGAGTGCCGTCGTGGCGCTCTGTAAAATCAGATCCTCTGTCAGCTGGGATTCATCTCCCAGCATCTCGTCCAGCCGCTCCCGCTCTTCCTCCGGGAGCGAACCGCCGGCGCTGATCTCTTCAATATACATCCGATAGCCGCTGAATGTCGGCACACGTCCTGCGGAGGTGTGGGGCTGTTCCAGATACCCCAACTCCTCCAATACTGCCATATCGTTCCGAACGGTCGCCGCAGATACGTGAATATCCGGCAACTGTGATATGGTCTTCGACCCCACTGGCTCACCGGTCCGAATATACAGATCGACTACCGCCGATAAGATCCTGCGTTTTCGTGCATCCACTGTAACCATCCTTTCTGGCAGATTCACTTTTGAAGTGTTAGCACTCAATCTCTCTGAGTGCTAATATAAATTTACCATGATTCCGATAGAATGTCAAGCGGTTTTTTGAATTTTGTAGAGTTGCACAAATACCGTGCAAATAATATGTATAATTTGTGCTGTTTTTCATGAGCGTCCCCGCATTTTCTTGATTTGTCACCTAAATATTTTTTTGAAAAAGGTTGACATAACAGCGCCGTTGTGCTATAATAGGGACGTTGCAGCGTTAGCACACCCTCAGCAGACGTGCCTGCGCCCTGCGAATCTCAATCAGAAAGGAAATTTTCCATGAAAGAACAAGTTCAGACCAATCCTGCCGCCGGATCAGAAATGACGGCGAAAAAGACCCAGCATCAGAAGATCGTCGCTATGGTGCAGATCGCCCTGTTTGCAGCGATCATCGCCGTATGCTCCTGGATCCAGATTCCCATGACCGTACCGTTCACCATGCAGACCTTTGCAGTATTCTGCGCTCTGGCGACACTGGGCGGCAAAGGCGGCACGATCTCCGTCCTCATTTATATTGTATTAGGCGCTGTGGGCGTTCCGGTGTTTGCCGGATTTACCGGCGGCGTAGGCATCCTGTTCGGCACGACCGGCGGCTATATCATCGGCTTTTTGTTCACCGGACTGCTCTACTGGCTCATCACCCACTTCCTGGGCGACAAGCTGCCGGTCATGATCCTGGCGCTGGTGCTGGGACTGGCGGTGTGCTATGCCTTTGGTACGGCGTGTTCATGATCGTCTATGCTAAGAACTCCGGTTCTGTAGGACTGCTGACTGCACTGGGCTGGTGCGTATTCCCGTTCATTCTGCCGGACTGCGTCAAGATGGCGCTGGCGATCCTCATTGCAAAGCGTCTCCCGAAACGGCTGATCCAGCGTGTATAAGCTGCGTCCCCACCACGGGCTGTGTACCGCCTTTTTCTGCGGTCACGGCTATAGTGATGCCTTCACCGCAAACATGACGGAAAAGCTGGCGCTCTTCCGCCGGGATGACCCGTACATCACCCTGACCGGCGGCACGGACTGCATCTGTGCCAGCTGTCCCCACAGCCTGTCCCATGTGTGCGATGCGGCAGAAAAGGTACAGCGCTATGACAGCGCCGTTCTCACGTTCTGCGGTCTCTCTGTGGGCAGTGTCCTGCGGTGGAGCGAATTCACTGACCGGGTAAGCCGGCACATCCTGGAACCGGGACTGTTACAGGACATCTGCGGCGATTGCCAGTGGTATTCTATCTGCGGAAATTTCCCCAAATCCCGGCACGATTCCAAATAACCATAGCGTATACACGGCGGCGTGTATGCGCTTTTTTGTATCATGTGTACATTTTGTGGTGCAGCCCTTGTGCAGATAGCTGTTTTTTGATATTGATATTTATATTGATTTTTCTCGTGGATTTTGTTATAATTAAGGTGAGAACCGTTGCTGTTCTCCACAGGAAAATACAATATGAGTCTTTCTCCAAAGGAGGGAATGCGTATGAAAAAATGGACTGCACTGATTCTTTTCGGCGTTCTGCTCACAAGTGCCGGATGCGGAAACGCACCTGCGGACTCTGCGGTGCAGGAAACGAAAGCCACAACAGAAACCACCGAAGAAGTCGTCTACACAGACCCCGTCACCTACGCAGTATACGAAACGCTGGATGCGCTTACTGCAGACTTTCCCAAAAAACAGCCCGGCGCTACACAATACCAGCCGCCGCAGGCAGTCCTGGACAGCTGGGAATTCCGGCAGGGAATCATTGATAACACGTATTATAACTATACCTTCTACGATGCCGGGCAGGGACGCACCATCTTCCTGGAGATCGGTACAACGACACACTATAACAATATGCAGGAACGGCTGGACGATCTGAGCCAGTACAGCACCATAGGACAAACTATTGTACAGGATGAATACTGGCGCATCGACTACTATCCCGACAATGAAGATCGCACCCTATACGGCATTATGCCCGACAGCGGCGCAGGTTATGCGCTGATGACCTGGCGGGATGACGGCGAAAATGGCACCCAGGAAGAACTGATTTCCGTCAAGGATCTGCTGGGACTCTGAACGATTTCGCAGGACAGACATTTTTGTTTGCGTTACCCTTGACATTTTCGCCGTTTTCCGCTACAATATAAGAGATACCATTGCTGGAAACAGCAAGCAAATTCAAAAGCGCCTGCCGCATCTGGAAAGCGGCGGACAGCAAGCAAGGGAGAATACCAAAAATGTTGACCAACGAACAGAAGAGCATGGATAAGATCGTAGACCTCTGTAAGTCCCGTGGCTTTGTATACCCGGGTTCTGAAATTTACGGCGGTCTGGCTAACTCCTGGGACTACGGTCCTCTGGGCGTAGAGCTGAAAAACAACATCAAGCGTGCATGGTGGAAAAAGTTCGTCCAGGAATCCCCGTATAACGTGGGACTGGATGCCTCCATTATCATGAATCCGGAGACATGGGTGGCATCCGGTCACCTGGGCGGTTTCTCCGATCCGCTGATGGACTGCAAGTCCTGTAAGACCAGACACCGTGCCGACAACCTCATCGAGGACTTTGACGGCACCAATCCTGCCGGCTGGACCAACCAGCAGATGATGGACTACATCCGGGAAAAGCAGATCCCCTGCCCAAACTGCGGCAAGACGGACTTCACCGACATCCGCCAGTTCAATCTGATGTTCAAAACCTATCAGGGCGTTACAGAGGATTCCAAGTCGGAACTGTATCTGCGTCCGGAGACGGCACAGGGCATCTTCGTAAACTTTGCCAACATCCAGCGCACCACCCGGAAAAAGCTGCCCTTCGGCGTTGCTCAGATCGGTAAGTCTTTCCGCAACGAGATCACACCGGGCAACTTTATCTTCCGTGTCCGTGAGTTCGAGCAGATGGAACTGGAGTTCTTCTGCAAGCCGGACACGACCTGGAATGGTTCCAGTACTGGCGTGGCTACTGCAAGGACTTCCTGCTGAATCTGGGTCTGAAGGAAGAGAACCTGCGTCTGCGTGACCACGACCAGGAAGAGCTGTGCTTCTACTCCAAGGCAACCACAGACTTCGAGTATCGTTTCTCCTTTGGCTGGGGCGAGCTGTGGGGCGTTGCAGACAGAACCAACTACGACCTGACACAGCACCAGGAACACAGCGGCAAGTCTCTGGAATACTTCGACCCGGAGACCAACACCAAGTACATCCCGTACGTTATCGAGCCGTCCCTGGGCGTAGAGCGTCTGTTCCTGTCCATCGTTACCGAGGCGTATGACGAAGAAGTTGTAGATGCTGAGAAGAACGACACCCGTGTGGTAATGCACTTCCACCCGGCTCTGGCACCGTATAAGGCTGCTGTCCTGCCGCTGTCCAAAAAGCTGAGCGAAAAGGCACATGAGTCTATGCGGTTCTGGCAAAGCACTTCCCGGTCGACTATGACGAGACCGGTTCTATCGGCAAGCGCTATCGCCGCCAGGATGAGATCGGTACACCGTTCTGCATCACAGTAGACTTCGAGACCGTTGAGAGCGATAACTGCGTTACCATCCGTGACCGTGATACCATGGAACAGGTACGTATGCCTATCGACGAGCTGGTCGGCTATCTGGAAAAGAAAATTGAACTTTAATCGTGTATTGCACATAAGATAAAAAAGCACGCTGTTGTCTGCGGAGAACAGCGTGCTTTTTGCATAGACGGCAGTAATTCGTGTGAGGCGAGTTTTTCTTTTAGAGGAGCTGGCAAGCCAGAGGCTTGACTGAGGAGTCTCTGGCGAACAATGTTCGCCCCTACGGTGAGCCTTTTGAAAAAAGGGGACGGGGCGATGTGGCTTGCTATCCTTGGGCAAGTCTGCCGTCGCCATTTCCGCTGGGCGACGGGCTGGGCATCGCCCCTACATTTCTCTTTTCAAGGGAAACAAATCGACTCCTCTGCCCTGTCGGGCATCTCCTCTAAAAGAGGAGACTTTTGCAGCAAACGCCCAGAATGCCAACACTGCACATACAGGAAAGGGCAAACAAAAGCGTTTGCAAGCCCCAGGCGGACAGCGAGGAACGAGCGATTCCGCCGGACGTTGAACGAGTTTTCCCTAGGGCAGTGTTTTCCGGAATAGCAAAGGATTACCGGGCGAACAACGTTCGCCCCTACAAATCCCCCTGTCAGCTACGCTGACATCCCCCTTTTCAAGGGGGACAATGTGTAAAGCCTCCTCTTTTAGAAAAGGTGGCACGCAGTGCCGGTGGAGTCACGGGCGAACAATGTTCGCCCCTACGATGCGTTTTCCAAATGATGAGGAGGCAACATCGAAAGTCCCACCCTCCAACACCTTGACATTTCCCCGGAAATCTGGTATGATACAGAAAAACACCGTTTCCTTTCAGAAGGATCTGATCTTATGGCACAATATGTCACCCTCACAAGCGACAAGCACAAATTCACCGCACTGATCCTGTGCATCCTGGGCTTTTTCGGGCTGGGCGGACTGCACCGCTTTTATGTGGGAAAAATCGGCACAGGACTGCTCTGGCTGCTCACCGGCGGTCTCGGCGGCATCGGCACACTCGTCGACCTCATCACCATTCTGCTGGGCAGTTTCCGGGACAACACGGGGACGCCGCTGCGGCAGTGACACGCCGCCTGGCTGCCGGCTGGAGCATCGGGCTGGGACTGGGTGCAGCCGTCCTGCTGTGCCTGCATCAGCTTGGGACACTGGCTGGCTGTGCTGCCGCTGCCCCAGTGCCGCTTTCACCAGCTCACCGGTTTTCTCTGCCCTGCCTGCGGCAACACCCGTGCCGTGCTGGCGCCTGCTGCAGGGCATCCGCTGCGCTCCATCGGTTATAATCCTATGATCTTCACTCTGTTTGCGGCGCTGACCTGCCTGTATGCAGAGCTGGTCTGTACCGCCGTGGGAAAGCCCCGGCGCATCCTGCCACGCAGCAATGCCCTGCTGTTTCTCACCGTCGGCATCGTGCTGGGATACGATATTGTGCGGAACTTCTTTCCGGCAATCACCTTATGCAAATAAAAAGTACCGTTCTCCTCTCGGAAAGCGGTACTTTTTCGTTCCGGCAAAGCGCCAGTCATATTTCATGGTTATGCCGTTTGGAGATCTTCAGACGTTCATCGCACGATTCAGCGCAGCCTGGCTGTGATAATACTGCATGATGCTCTGCTTGTGGAGCAGACGCTCCTTGGCACGCTCCGCAGCCTCAGCGGCACGCTTGGCGTCGATCTCTTCCGGCAGCTCGATGGCATCGCCCAGCACCAGCACATAGTCCCGGCGCACTTCGGCAAAGCCGTCGCTGATGGCGGCATAGTGCCACTGTCCGTCCACCAGATACTTCAGTTCTCCCGGCTGACGACCGTGACCATGGACTCGTGTCCGGGCAGAATGCCCATCAAACCATCACTGTCGGGAACACCAGCTGTTCTGCCGGGCCAACATAAAACGGACGGTCGGATGCCAGGATCTCCAGCTGAAATGTATTCGCCATACTACATCCCTCACGATTCCTTGGATTCCTGCTTCATCGCCTCTGCCTTTGCGATCGCCTCATCAATGGTGCCTACGTTAAAGAACGCATTTTCCGGCAGTTCATCCATTGCACCCTCGACGATCATCTTAAAGCCACGGATAGTCTCACGCACCGGAACATATTTGCCCGGCAAACCAGTAAAGACCTCTGCCACGTTAAACGGCTGAGACAGGAACTTCTGGATCTTACGGGCACGATAAACTGCCAGCTTGTCGTCCTCGTCCAGTTCTTCCATACCCAGGATTGCAATGATATCCTGCAGTTCCTTATACCGCTGCAGCAGCTCCTGTACCTTACGGGCAACACGATAATGTTCTTCGCCGACAACATCCGGTTCCAGGATACGAGAGGTGGATTCCAGCGGATCTACCGCCGGATAGATACCCTGCTCTACGATCTTACGGGACAATACCGTGGTCGCATCCAGGTGGGCGAACGTGGTCGCCGGCGCCGGGTCGGTCAGGTCATCTGCCGGCACATAAACTGCCTGGACAGAGGTGATAGAACCATTCTTGGTCGAAGTGATTCGCTCCTGGAGTTCGCCGACTTCGTTTGCCAGAGTCGGCTGATAACCAACGGCAGACGGCATACGTCCCAGCAGCGCCGAAACCTCGGAACCTGCCTGGACATAACGGAAAATGTTGTCGATAAACAGCAGCACGTCCTGGTGCTTTTCATCACGGAAGTACTCCGCCATGGTCAGACCGGTCTGTGCCACACGCATACGGGACCCAGGCGGTTCGTTCATCTGACCGAACACCAGGGCGGTTTTTTCGATAACGCCGGACTCCTTCATTTCGTTCCACAGGTCGTTGCCCTCACGGGAACGCTCACCGACACCGGTGAAGATGGAATAGCCGCCGTGTTCCGTTGCGACGTTGTGGATCAGTTCCTGGATGAGGACGGTCTTACCAACGCCGGCGCCGCCGAACAGACCGACTTTACCGCCCTTGGCGTACGGTGCCAGCAGGTCGATGACCTTGATACCGGTTTCCAGGATCTCAACTACCGGACTCTGGTCACGGAAAGACGGTGCCGGACGGTGAATCGGCCACTTTTCGTCGGTCTTGACTTCACCGGCATCGTCAATCGCCTCACCCAGCACATTGAACATTCTGCCCAGGGTCGCTGTGCCTACCGGCACCTTAATGCAGGAACCGGTCGCAAGGACTTCCATATCCTTTGCAAAGCCCTCTGTGGAGGACAGGCTGATGCAGCGGACAATGCCGTTGCCCATATGCTGCGCAACTTCCATCACGCAGGTTTTACCGCCGTTGTCGACGGTGAGTGCATCCTTGATCATCGGAAGCTTTCCCGGGAATGCCACATCAATGACAGGTCCTAAAACCTGCACGATTTTCCCTTTTTCCATATCATCATTCCTTTCCGGACGGCGGCGGCAGAACTCCGCCGCTGCCAAGCCTTCCAATTCATATTACTCGGTGCAGCGCCTCACATTTCTGCGGAGTTTGCACCGCTGACGATCTCTGTGATCTCCTGGGTGATCGCTGCTTGTCTCGCCCGGTTATACTGGAGCGACAGATTTTGCAGCATATCCTTTGCGCTGGTGGTAGCGGAGTCCATTGCGGACATTCTCGCCTGCTGTTCGCTGCAGAACGACTCTACCATTGCGCCATAGATCATGCCCTTCATAAAGTTCGGGGTCAGATGTTCCATAACGATGTTAGGGCTGGGAGAGAACACAGCCTCGTGGTGCCGTGTTATTTCACCCTCGCTCTGTACGAAATGCTCTGCATCCAGCGGCAGGAGCTGTAGGATCTTCGGTTCAAAGGTAATGGACGAAACCATATCGGTATAGATGATATACACATCATCCAGATCACCGTCATCAAACGCTTTCAGCATCTGTTCCGCAATGCGGCGGGAACGATAGAGGGTCGGGTTCTGGGTGGTATAGATAAACTCGGTATCCACGTCCAGTTCTCCGGCTCTGGCACGGCGCTGAAAGTACATTCTTCCCACCTGTCCCATGACGTACAGATGGCTCTGCTTGTGTGCCGCCATCTTCTCTTCCGTCAGCTTGATGATGTTGTGGTTATAGGAGCCGCACATACCCTTGTCTGCTGTAATGACAATATAGCCGACCTTTCGATCTTCGGGCTTGATCTCTTCCCGGCGGTCGAAATACCGCATATCGATGTCCTCCGGCGCACGGGAAAGAATACTCCGCATCGCATACAGCAGCTTGTTGAAATAGGGCTGTGTTGCCGCAAGATCCTTCTTTGCCTTTTTCAGCTTTGAGGAGGAGATCAGATACATGGCGTTGGTGATCTTCATAATGTCGTTGATGCTCTTGATCCGGTCACGGATCTCACGCATATTGCCCATTTTAGTTCACCTGCTTTTTATAGGTACGTACCAGTTCCAGAAGCTTTTCTCTGGATTCATCCGAAAGCTTTCCGGTCTCGTTGATTTCCTTTACGATGGCTGCGCCGTTTGCCTCAACGTAGTTCATCAGACCCTCACGGAACGACCGCAGGTCTGCCAGAGCCACATCGTCCAGCAGTCCGTTGGATGCCGCAGAAAGGATCACAACTTCTTTCCACATTGCCAGCGGATGATACAGCGGCTGTTTCAGCAGTTCCATCAGCACATGGCCGTGATCCAGCATTGCCTGTGTTGCCGGGTCCAGATCCGAGCTGAACTGGGTGAACACTTCCATTTCACGGAACTGTGCCAGATCCACACGCATCTGACCGGACGCTTTTTCATCGCCTTGGTCTGTGCGGCGCCGCCGACACGGGATACGGACAGACCGACGTTGACTGCCGGACGCATACCGGCGTTGAACAACTCGCTCTCCAGGAAGATCTGACCGTCTGTGATAGAGATAACATTGGTCGGGATATAAGCGGAGATATCGCCTGCCTGGGTCTCGATGATAGGCAGTGCGGTGATAGAACCGCCGCCGTGCGCATCGTCCAGACGGCAGGAGCGCTCCAGCAGACGGGAGTGCAGATAGAATACGTCACCCGGATAAGCTTCACGCCCAGGCGGACGGTGGAGCAGCAGGGACATTGCACGGTATGCCACAGCGTGCTTGGAAAGATCATCGTATACGATCAGCACGTCCTTGCCCTGGCTCATGAAATATTCTGCGATTGCCGTGCCGGCATACGGTGCGATATACTGTACCGGAGCCGGTTCGCTGGCGGATGCGGATACTACAATGGAATAGTCCATTGCGCCGTTTTTCTTCAGGGTAGAAACGATCTTTGCCACGGTAGAGGACTTCTGTCCGATCGCAACGTAAATACAGATCACGTTCTGACCCTTCTGGTTAATGATGGTATCCACTGCGATCGACGTCTTACCTGTCTGACGGTCGCCGATAATCAGCTCACGCTGACCACGACCGATCGGGAACATCGAGTCGATGGAAAGGATACCTGTCTGCAGCGGCACGTTGACCGATTTCCGGTATGCAACGCCCGGTGCCTCATGCTCAATGGGGAAATAGTCCTCTGCCTCCAGCGGATCACCGCCGTCGATCGGGTTGCCCAGTGCGCCGACAACTCTGCCGATCATTTTCTGGGTCACGCCGATGCCGGCACGCTTGCCGGTACGTACAACAGAAGTCCCTTCTGTAATGCCATAGTCGCTGCCCAGCAGAACGACGCCAATGGTCTTTGTCTCCAGGTTCTGGACAATGCCCCGAACACCTGTTTCAAATTCTACCAGCTCGCCGTACATAGCGTGCTGCATACCGAATACCGTTGCGATACCGTCGCCCACACGAACGACTGTACCGGTTTCCTGCACGCCGGACTTCCGGTCGAAGTCCTCGATCTCGCTTTTCAAGACCGATATGATCTCACTTGCATTCATGGTACTCATGTCTTACCCTCACCTCCGTATCAGGCTCTTGCGCATATTGCGGATGGATGCACGCATACTCCGATCGTACTCGTCATCCCCGATATGCAGCACAAAGCCGCCCAGCAGCGCCGGATTCTGTTTCAGCTCCAGCTGAACCTCCGGCTCGCCGGTTTTTGCGCAGATCATCTTTTTCATCGCTGCGAGCTGCGCCTCTGTCAGCGGTGTTACATATTCCAGCACGGCGTGCGCACAATGGCGCTGCTGCCGTTCCAGTGCTTGATACTCTGAAAAAATATCCAGTATGCTGTCGATCTGACCGTTTTGGCAGACAACCTTCAGAAAGGTGCGCAGCGACGCCGGAAAGATCCGGTCGATCACCGCAAACTTTTCCGCCTCGGGAATCGTCGGGTTGCTCAGGGCATCCGTCAGCTGGGGGCAGTTCTGAAAGGTTGTCTGTGCATCCGTCACGTCGGCTGACGTCTTTGCAAGCGTCAGCAGCACATTCGCATAGGATGTCACTGCACCATTCATTTTTCTGCTCCTTCCTCAGACAGGAACGCATTCACCAGATCCCGGTTGGTCTGGTCGTCCACCTTCTGTTCCATCAGCTTGGATGCTGCTGCCAGCGCCAGATCGGCGATCTCGCCTGAACGCCGTCCAGTGTCTGCTGCGCTCCCGCTCGATCTCCTTCTGTGCCTCTTTGAGGAGCGTATCTGCCTGCTGCTGTGCCTTGGCTGTGATCTCGCTGCCCTGGGCGTGTGCGTTCTGTTCTGCGGTGGCAATGATCTGTTTTGCCTCCTGCTTTGCACCGTTCAGCGTCTCCTCATAGTCGCTTCTGAGCT